>SAMEA3663084__coassemble_85_pt1 | contig 30419 bp, 34 predicted proteins | sample SAMEA3663084__metabat2_low_PE_028 | metagenome-assembled genome bin SAMEA3663084 (sample SAMEA3663084) | pig gut metagenome | biome: pig gut; feature: pig-associated habitat; material: faeces | place: France | collected 2012 | reverse complement strand
GGCACGGATGGAGTCCCTTTTGGCTTGAATCTCTTCGGGCGTCGGAGCTGCTACCTGAAGAAAAATAAACAAGAGCGGATTCATACTTATCGAATTCTATCGGCCGCACGCACGAGTGCCTCATCTTTGAGAATTCGGCGTGTAGCCATGATGGTTAATACAAAACATACGAGCGGGAAAGATGCCCAAGGCATGATATGCCAATCTACGCCTAAAGCCAGTTTAGCCTGCCATATATAGATCGCGAGCACTCCATAATAGCCCAGACAAAGCATAGCGGTGAAGATATTCAAACGCGCCTGAAGGATACGTTTTTTGAACAAAAAGATATCCACGAGTGCAAGCGCCGGAATCAGCAGGGTTGCTACCAACAATCCCCAAAGTCCCTGCAAGGGCACTCCCCCTATGGCGGTCATCTCCCAGATTTGCAATTCCGAGGCTTCTTCCGGTGTTACAAACTCCACTACGGGAAGCCATATCAGGGCTATACCCAATGCCACTACGGCCAATAAATACAAGGTTTGAATACGTTGAATCATACGTAATATTTATGATTTAAGATTTTTGATTTAAGAGTTTTTGGCTTCTTCGAGGGAGGCACATTTATCGCCGTGGGCATTCACCCAGCCGATTTGTTTGGCAGGATTGCCGACCATAAGGGCATAAGGCGGTACATCTTTGGTCACCACCGAGCCTGCGCCAATGAGGCAGTATTCGCCAAGCGTGTGGCCACAGACGATTGTGGCGTTTGCGCCCACCGAGACACCTCTCTTGAGAATCGTCTGACGATATTCGTCTTTTCGGCTGACGGCAGCACGAGGGTTGATGACATTAGTAAAGACCATTGAAGGTCCGAGGAACACATCATCCTCGCAACGTACGCCGGTATAAACGGAAACGTTATTTTGGATCTTACAGTTACGTCCGAGTACCACATCGGGTGAGATGACGACATTTTGACCTATGTTGCAGTCCTCGCCGATGATACATCCGGACATGATATGGCTGAAATGCCAGATTTTGGTGCCTTTTCCTATTTGGCAACCTTCGTCCACGTAGGACGACTCATGCACGAAGTAATCGGTAATTGGTAATTGGTTCTTGGTCATTTTAGAAGAAAATTTTCAAAATATCATTTCCGTTTGCGAAGATAAGTAAGGCTATCAGTAGCCAGAAACCTACTTCGTTTGCTATCTCCAGGAACTTATCGCTGGGTTTGCGACGCGTGATCATTTCGACCAACAGGAAGAGGATATATCCTCCGTCGAGTGCCGGGATGGGCAGGAAGTTCATGAAGGCCAGAATGATGCTCAGGAAAGCTGTCATTTCCCAGAAAGCCGCCCAACTCCATCGCGAGGGAAACATAGAACCGATGGCACCGAAGCCACCAACCGATTGCGCTCCTTCTTTGGTAAAGACGAGGCGGAACTGCTTCACATACATCACTAAAATATTCCATCCGTATTGAATGCCCGCCGGAATAGACTGCAGGAACGTATAATCCTGATGCTCAAAACGGAAGTCCATGTGCATCGCTATGCCTAACATACCTCTGTCGCCCAAGAACGCACTGGCGGAACACAACTCACCGTCCCGATAATACGCGATGGTGATCGAGTCGCACGCATGCTTGAGCAACTCCTGATTCATCAGTTCATTGCAGGGCGTCGCGACACCGTTGATGGATACGATGCTATCCCCTTTCTGCATGCCTGCAAAAGCCGCAGCGTTGTCCGGGAAGACCGTATCTACCACACAAGGGATCCAATACGAGAGCAGTTGGAAATGCCGCTTGGTATAGGTGCCGTCTGCACGTTTCTTCTCACGCTCCGCTTTATCGAACTCGTTCTGCTGCGCGAGATAGCGCGTACCCAGGTCATCCGACATGGTGAGCGTAAGCGTATCGGCTCCACGTTGCACAGTTACGTCTTTCTTGCCTTCGATAATCAACCACTTGACCACTTCGCTCAGATCCTCCGGTTCTTCTCCATTGATAAAGAGGATTCTATCCTGCTGTTCAAATCCTTCGTTGAGCATGAGTTCGGAGTAATAGAATCCCGAGTCTATGTTACGGAGCGGAAGGGTATCCTGGCCCCACTGCCAGAGGAGCATGATAAAAATAACAAGGGCTCCGATGAAGTTCACGAGAATACCACCGAGGATGATCAGCAGGCGCTGCCATGCCGGTTTGGACCGAAACTCCCAAGGTTGCGGTTCGGCAGACAGATCTTCTGTTTTATGCGTCTCATCGACCATGCCACCGATCGCGCAATAGCCTCCAAAAGGAAGCCATCCTATACCCCACTCCGTGCTATCCGGGTACTTTGCCCACTCTTCATCTTCGTTCTTCGCAAAGAATTTCACATGCCATTTCCCGTCGAACTTCTTAAACCGGACGATACTAATCCAAGGGTTAAAGAAGAGATAGAATTTCTCCACGCGTACTTTAAAGATGCGTGCAAAGGTGAAGTGCCCCAACTCATGAATCAGGACGAGAAAAGAGAGGGCGAGTATCAATTGAATTGCTTGAATCATCTTTTTAAACTTTAAACTTTAAACTTTCTACTGCTATTTGTCTTGCTTCTTGATCTGTTTGAACATAGTTTTCATAGGTCGGTTTGGCAATGAAGGTAGCTTTTGCCATCGCGTCGGCAATGACCTCACTCATCTGCAAGAACCCGCATCGTCCTTCGCGGAAAGCGAGGTTCACCACTTCGTTCGCTGCATTGAGGACGCACGGGATATTCCCTCCGCGACGCGTTGCGTCGTACGCCAAGCCTAAGTTCGGGAAGCGGTTGAGATCGGGTTGCTCGAAGGTCAGATCCTTTAAGGCAAAGAGATCAACACGAGGGAAGTCACTAGTCAGTCGCTCCGGGAACGAGAGGGCGTATTGGATGGGCAGCCTCATGTCCGGTGCACCGAGTTGCGCTTTGATAGCTCCATCCGTGAACTGCACAGCCGAATGCACAATAGATTGCGGATGAACCAACACTTGTATCTTCTCTACCGGCACCCCGAAAAGCCATTTCGCTTCGATGACCTCGAAACCTTTATTCATCATGGAAGCGGAGTCGATCGTGATCTTCGCTCCCATATCCCAGTTGGGATGTCTCAGGGCATCAGCCGCAGCGACATACTGCATCTGCTCAAGGCTGAAGGTCCGGAAAGGTCCCCCGCTGGCGGTAAGTAGGATCTTCTCTATCTCGCTGCGGTCTTCTCCGACGAGACTTTGGAAGATAGCACTGTGTTCGCTGTCCACCGGAAGTATCGGGGCATGATGTTTGAGCGCTAACTCGCAGATGATCTCTCCCGCCACAACGAGCGTCTCTTTGTTGGCGAGCGCGATGGTCTTTCCGGCTTTGATGGCTTCAATCGTGGGTTGCAGACCGGCATATCCCACCATCGCAGCCACCACGATGTCGATGGATGGCATCGTGACCACTTCCGCAATAGCTTGCGCTCCTGCCCATATTTTGCAGTTGATGGAAGAGAGTCGCGCCTTCAAGGGCTCATAAAGACTCTCATCGGCGATACACACCACTTCGGGTTTGAACTCGAGCGCCTGTTCAACGAGTTTATCAATACTCCGGTGCGCACAAAGCGCATACACGCTATAGCGCTCCGGATAGGCACGTACCACATCCAGGGTCTGGGTGCCTATCGAACCGGTCGAACCTAAAATACAAAGTTGCTTCACCATACGATTACCTCCTCGGGGTTCACAAACTGCCCCGCATCCCATAGTTCAACAACCAAGTCGTGCTCTCCGTCCATGAGTCCTATGGACTCACCTGCCTCCACTTTCGTGCCTTGCTGTTTGAGCACATGCCCTATATGGCAATACGATGTCACCATATTCCCATGCTGCAGGGTTACTGCATAGGTATCATCCATGAGTCGTTCTACCGACACCAAGGTACCCCGCGTAGTAGCCACCACGGTCTCGTTCTTCGCTGCATGCACCGTGACACCATACACATGGTGGTCGGGACGGGGCGAAGCCACAATGACACCTCGCACCGGGCGATAGAGTTGGCGCACAAAACGCGGAGCGGTAGAGGAGAAGAGCATCAAGCGATCGCGCTCTTTCTGCTCGTACTGCGACAAGAACGCTTCTGTCGCTTCGTTGGGCTGCGATACGATTTGCACTTTCTCTACGCGCTGCATGGAGTCGAGACTCTGCACGCTATCGGACTGGATATCTCCGGCCGTGAGAGCCTTGATGACATCCAGATACTGACGCTGCAAACGCAGATCAGCTTGCAACGAATCCACGCGGGCAGACTCATCGATGAGTTGCTGACGCAGACTGGCGCTGTAACCGGGTAAGATATTACGAATCGGCGTATAGACGATCAGTACGGACAGCAGTACGATCAAGGCAATGATGGAAATGGTAATGACGCTGATGGCACCTAAGAGACTGACGCGAAAGTGAAACACTTCGCGCAGCGTGGTGTCGTCCAGCATCGCTAACCTATATTTACGTCTTTTATTTGCCATTTTTTACACTGTACACCCACCGTACACTTATAAGATCGTGCAGCCTGCGCAAGGCTTGAGTTGCTTAAAGAAATCATTTCCTTTATCGTCCACGAGGATGAATGCAGGGAAGTTCTCCACTTCAATCTTCCAGATCGCCTCCATGCCCAGTTCGGGGTACTCGACGCACTCGATGGACTTGATATTGTTCTGCGCCAAGATGGCTGCAGGACCTCCGATGGAACCGAGATAAAAACCACCATGTTTCTGACACGCGTTGGTCACATCGATGGAGCGGTTTCCCTTCGCCAACATGATCAGCGAACCGCCATTATCCTGGAACTCGTCTACGTACGGATCCATACGTCCTGCCGTCGTCGGACCCATCGAACCGCACGCCATGCCTGCAGGAGTCTTCGCCGGACCGGCGTAGTAAATCGGATGGTTCTTGAGGTACTCCGGCATCGGTTCGCCTGCATCCAGACGCGCTTTGATCTTCGCGTGAGCGATGTCGCGGCCGACGATGATCGTGCCGTTCAGGCTCAGACGCGTGCCGATCGGATATTTCGTCAGGATAGCACAAACGTCCTTCATCGGCTGGTTGAGGTTGATACGTACTGCATCGCCTTCGCCTGCCTGACGCAGCTCTTCGGGGATGAGTGAAGCGGGGTTGTTATCCAGTTTCTCGATCCATATACCGTCTTTGTTGATCTTACATTTGATATTACGGTCTGCCGAGCAGCTGACGCCCAGACCGATCGGGCACGAAGCACCGTGACGCGGCAGACGAATGACACGCACGTCATGCGCCATGTATTTACCGCCGAACTGTGCTCCCAGACCGATCTTGTACGCTTCTTGCAGCAACTGCTTCTCCAACTCGATATCGCGGAAAGCGCGTCCGGTCTCGTCGCCCGTCGTCGGCAGCGAGTCGTAATAGTGCGTCGAAGCCAGTTTGACGGTCAGCAGGTTCTTCTCCGCACTCGTACCACCGATCACGATGGCGATATGATACGGCGGGCAAGCCGCTGTACCAAGGCTCTTCATTTTCTCCACGAGGAAGGGGATGAGAGTACCCGGGTTCTGGATGCGCGCCTTGGTCTCCTGATAGAGATAGGTTTTGTTCGCCGAACCGCCACCTTTGGTGACGCAGAGGAACTTATACTCCGCGCCTTCAGTAGCCTCCAGGTCAATCTGCGCCGGAAGGTTGCATTTGGTGTTCACTTCGTCGTACATGTTCAGCGGCGCGTTCTGCGAGTAACGCAGATTGCACTCGGTGTACGTATTGAACACACCGCGGCTCAGCGCTTCCTCGTCCTCAAAGCCCGTCCACACCTGCTGTCCTTTCTCGCCATGGATGATTGCCGTTCCTGTATCCTGGCATAACGGCAGTTGACCCTTGCAAGCCACTTCGGCATTGCGCAGGAAGGTCAATGCTACATATTTGTCGTTGGCAGAAGCCTCGGGGTCGCGCAGAATCTTCGCCACCTGCTCGTTGTGCGAGCGACGCAGCATGAAACTCACGTCATGAAAAGCCTGCTGCGCCATCAGCGTCAGCGCCTCCGGGGCCACTTTCAGAATCTCATGTCCTTCAAACTCACTGACCGAAACATAGTCTTTGGTCAGCAGATAATACTCCGTTTCATCCTTACCAAGTTGAAACATCGGTGCATACTTAAATTCAGCCATATATTTTGATATTTTTTATGTTTACATAAAATGCGGCTGCAAAATTACAAAAAATATTACAGATATGCAAATATTTTCTGAATTTTTTCCTAAACTCTTGCGTATATGGGGAAAAAGCAGTACTTTTGCAGCCGCAAAAGTGAAAACAATCTCAAAAAAAAGACATTCATGCAGTTGTTAACCGCCTTATTATTAGGATTATTGACAATTTTGGATCCGTGTACGCTGATGACCAGTATCACAGCAATCGGGTACATCGATAAAGAGATCAACAACCGTCGCAAAGTGCTCACGAACGGTTTGATGTTCGTACTGGGCAAATTATCAACGTATTTGCTGCTTAGTATTCCATTCCTTATGGGTGCTCAGACGGACGGAATTCAGCATATCTTAGGGCATTATGGCGAACCGATATTAGCGGGCTTTATGTTAGTCTGCGGTATCGTATTGCTTTTTAGCGGGCACCATCACCATGAGCACGACCATGGCATTAGTAAGTTTTTACAAAACGCGGACTCGAATGCCAGTTGGTTATGGTCGTTCATCCTGGGTATCTTCTTTGCGATTGCATTCTGTCCGCACCGTTTGGTATATTTCCTGACGATGATTGATATCACGTTGACCTTACCGAGTGCATGGAACTGGGTGATGCCGGTTGTCTTCGGTTTAGGAACAGGCCTGCCGATCATGTTGATTGCATGGTTGGTAAGTTACAGCGCAGTGAGCATCGCGAAGTTATCCAGCAAGATGCAGACCTTCGAGAAATGGTTCAGACATATCTGTGCGATTCTATTTATCCTCATCGGCGTGTATTTAGCCATTCATTGCTATTTCGAAGCGCAGGAAGGTTGCAGTTGCGGTCACGACCATCATCCCCATGTCGAGTCCGTTCTTTAAATTCAAGCAGTTTACCATTTGGCACGACAAGTGCGCGATGAAAGTGGGCACCGACGGCGTCCTATTAGGCGCGTGGGCTCCTTCGGGTTCGCGTATTCTGGATGTCGGTACAGGAAGCGGATTGATAGCTCGAATGTTGATGCAGCGCTGCTCGGAGGCAGAAGTGGAAGGAATTGATATCGACGAAGCAGCTGTAGCACAGGCGAAGAAAAATGGAGTACGTGCTTTCCAAGCACGATTGCAGGATTGGAAATCGGATATTGGAGATTGTTATGATTTAATCGTCAGTAATCCACCCTACTTTCAGAACAGTTTAAAGAATCCCGATAGAGGAAGAGAATTAGCCCGTCATACAGACAGTTTAGGTTACGAAGAACTAATCGCACATAGTGCGCGGTTATTGAAGGAAGAGGGGCAGTTGGCACTTATTCTGCCGGCCGAAGCAGAAGAGGAGATACGTAATTTAGCGGCACGTTATTCGCTATTCCCAACCCACATCACTCGGGTGTATTCCAAAGAAACCAAACCGGCACGACGCGTTATATTAGCATTCAGTCGTAAGAATTCAATCGTCGATCTCATCGAAGACTCCCTCGTATTAGAAGACGAAAAAGGCGGCCGTTCAGCCGCCTATTCCAAACTCTGCGAAGAGTTTTACCTTTAGAGATCTAGATGCTCTATATAGTCTAGAGGGTCTAGATTATTTCGCTACGTTGACTGCACGCACCTCACGGATGACAGTCACTTTGACTTGTCCCGGATAGGTCATCTCATCTTGGATACGTTTTGCCAAATCGAAGGAGAGGAGTTCAGTATCTTTATCGGATATCTTATCGGCTCCTACGATCACACGCAGTTCACGACCGGCTTGGAGGGCATAAGTCTTCACAACACCCGGGAAGGACATCGCCATATTCTCCAGGTCATTCAGACGCTTCACATAAGTCTCCACAATCTCACGACGTGCACCCGGACGAGCTCCGGAGATCGCATCGCAAGCTTGTACGATCGGGGCAATAAGACTCTTCATCTCACACTCATCATGGTGCGCTCCTACTGCGTTGCAGATATCGGGTTTCTCTCCGTATTTCTCACAGAGTTTCATACCGAGTTCTGCGTGTGGCAGTTCGACATCGTCATCCGCTACTTTACCGATATCGTGCAATAAACCGGCGCGTTTGGCAGCCTTGACGTTAAGTCCCAATTCACCTGCCATCGCCGCACATAAGTTTGCGGTCTCGCGGCTGTGCTGGAGGAGGTTCTGGCCGTAAGAAGAACGATATTTCATCTTACCTACCAGACGGATGAGTTCAGGATGCAAACCGTGTACGCCGAGGTCGATCGTCGTACGTTTACCTACTTCGACGATCTCCTCTTCCACCTGCTTGGTCACTTTCGCTACGACCTCTTCGATACGCGCGGGGTGAATACGACCGTCCTGCACCAGTTGATGCAGCGCCAGGCGAGCTATCTCACGACGCACGGGGTCGAAAGCAGAAAGAGTGATAGCTTCGGGGGTATCGTCCACGACGATCTCCACACCCGTAGCTGCTTCTAACGCACGGATATTACGTCCTTCACGACCGATGATACGACCCTTCACTTCGTCATTCTCTATATGGAAGACGGAAACGGTACTCTCCGCAGCCGTTTCAGACGCTACGCGCTGAATGGTCTGGATGATGATCTTCTTTGCTTCTTTGTTCGCCTCGAGACGTGCATTGTCCATAATCTCATTGACATAGGACATGGCTGCTGTCTTAGCTTCATCTTTGAGCGCTTCTACCAGTTGTTTCTTAGCCTCTTCGGCACTCATGCCGCTGAGTTGCTCCAACTGTTTCTCCGCCTCATGGTGCATCCGCTCTACCTCTTGCTGCTTATAATCCAGCGCTTGTTGACGTTGCTCCACTTGTTGGATCTTTTGATTCACTTCGTTGAGGCTGCGTTGTACATCTCCCTGACGTTGGTTGAGCTGCTGCTCTCGTTGCTGCAAGCGTTGTTCTTGCTGTTGCAAGCGTTTGTCTTGCTCACGCACACTATTGTCGTGCTCCAACTTCAGGGCGATAAACTTCTCTTTAGCCTCAACAATCTTGTTTTTCTTCATTACCTCCGCTTCTTCTTCCGCTTTCTTGATTAAGTTAGCGGCTGCCAAACGAGTAATGAGGAAGTAGATACCGGCTCCTAAAAGGATTCCGCCTACTACACATAAAATGGGGATTAACATGATTGTTGGTTGATTTAATTAATTATGATTCTAAAATACGAAGTATTTCTTCGTTTAGTTCTTTCACTTCTTTCTCTACAGGTTCGAGACTCTTTTCGCGCACATCAGACTGCAACGCAACAGCTACTTCCAATGCCGTGTACATCCATAACTGCTCCGCCGAAGCATTCGGGCGCAGTTTCAGATAATACTGATAGCGCTTATTGAGCAACTCCGCGGCACGGCGATAATTCGGCTCTTGATCCAACGGCACATCAAGACCCACCGTGTGGGCATCCAGATGTAAATTGATATGTTGTTTATTCGTAGCCATCTTATTTCTTCAGTGCTGCGATAGCCCGATCGACCTGCGCGATGAGGGCATTTATTCGTTTCGTTGCTTCTTCCGCATTCTCTGCCGAAGTCATGGCGTTTGCAGTAGCCAGACGACGGTTTTTCTGCTGCAGTTCCAGCAACTCACCATGTGTGCGAATCAACTCCTGCCGCTGCCGCTCGATATCTTCCTTCAAAGCCGCATTCTCCTGCTGCAACGCCTGATAGCGCTCCAGCAAGAGGTGTACATTCTGCGAAAGGTCGTTGAGTGCCTGCATATTAGAAACTGTATCCTACACCAAGACCGATAACGCCCTTGAACTGGCAACGCTCACTCAGATTGCCTTCTTTGTCCGCAATCAGAGTTCCGTTATAGTACTTGAGGCTGGTCTGAAGGGTCACTTGCAGACATTTGAGGAACTGATAGCTCAGTGCGCAGTCCCAGTCTACATCGAAATGGCCGAAGTAGCGGTTATTGTTCGAATAATCGAAGTAATAAGCGTTCTTGTCGCGTGTCTCCCATGAGCCGGCGCCGTGGTCTGCCTCATAAAGGTCTTTCAGGCTGAAACCCTTGCCCTGATACGGCGAGAAGAGAGCCAGCGTGGTGCTCAGTTTCAAGTCCTTGTAGGTATAAGCAATACCGCCCTTGAAACTCAAACCGAACTCAGCACGCGCATTGCGGTATGTTTTGTTTCCCGATGCGTCATATACATATGTGCCGTACGCCTGCTGCAACTGGGTACGGATATCCGTTCCTTCTGCTTGCTTTTTCTCATAGCCGCCCATGTTGTCATATGCCGCCGCTGCTACATCGTAAGCCGCTTGAGCTGCTGCTTTCGCCGCTTCATCGGCTGCGTGGTCAATATTGTACTGCAAAGCACCCAGCGCATCCTCACGGGTGTATCTGCGGTTCCAGTTCTCGCCGATATAGGCACTTGTGATACGGCCTGCTATCGGAGACAGATAGATAGAGAAGTCTGCTCCTTTGTAGCTCTTCTTCCAGTCAATACCGACTGAGATATCGGTGTAAGAAGGAGCAAGCCATTTGGAGATGATGTTGTTGTAGCCGTCTACATAATTGCGACCCAGCGCGTACTGGCTCTGAAAAGTTCCAAGAACGGTCAGATACCAGTTCTCCTTGAATTCCCAACCGAACTTGGTTGCCAGCTTGATATTATCGCTTGATTTCTGGAAAGCATCTTCTTTCTGGTCAATCCAGGTCATACCGAAATCGGTATCGAAGTTCGTCTCCCACGCGATAGCATCTTTATGATACAGCAGGTGCAACTTCGCATACACGATACCGTTCACGTTGTTCTTACCTCCGGCAGACCAGTTCACAAGGCCGGTAGCCGCAGCATTCAGTCCGACAGTACCGTCAAACTTCCATGCTTTCTCCCCATCCTCCAGACCTTTCAACGACTCTCCTGCTTTCTTGGCAGCATCCGCATTTCCGGTCACTTTGGTCTTATCCACTTCCTGCGCGGTCATTGTCAGCGCAGCGACAAGCGCAAGCGCTACAAATAAAAATCTCTTTTGCATACTATTCCAAAATTGTTTGTTATACGTAAAGATAGTTTGGCTCCATAAAAAACCGCACAAAGGTACTACTTTTTTTTGATATATGCAAGTGCAGATTACATTTTTCTACAAAAATTGCAAATAAATTTGCATATATCCCATTTTTGTTGTACCTTTGCAGCCTGAATTGTGCCCGTGTGCCTATATCGGGCGCGATAAAACAGGAAACGTATGCGAAACGTAATGCAGAAATTTTGGATACTTTTTGTCATGGTTCTCATGACTTGCGGTAGCTTTGCGGAGACGAAAGCAATTTTGGTAGCCTGCAAAGATCTGGGGAGCATAAGCGACGAACCTATCGCCATGCTGCTGGATCAAAAGGGCTATGCCGTAACTATTTGCAAACAGAATGACCTGCCGGATGTCAAATTGGAGAGCTTCGATGCCGCTGTTATTTCTGCGAACGCCGATGCGGACAATAAAGCCGTTCTGAATCTGATTCGCGGCGGACAACTGCCGACGCTGAACATGCAAGGTTTCACGTACGCGGATGGACGTCTGAATTGGGGCGCACCGCATTCCGGTTCGGTGAATAACAAACTGGATATATATGTGGAGCGTCCGGAGCACCCGATATACAAAGGATTCAGTAACTTGGAGCAAGGCAACAGCATCCGTATTTTGGAGCAGAACGGAGAAATCAGAGGTATCATGCCCATTCTGGTAGATCTGCCCGGCACCTATTGTTTAGCAACCGCGTACACGCAGAGCATCGATGAGGTCAATGGCAAAGGAGAACCGCAGACAAGTATTCACGAGATACCGGCAGAAATGCGCGGAGGAAGTAAATATATCTGCCTGCCGATCGCAATGAGTGGGGCAAGGTTTCTGAGTGAAGACGGCAAGAAGTTGATTTTCAATATCATGAGCTATCTCTTGAGCGAAGAGCCGGCGGAACTGGATTTGCCGTTCCTGGAGATATCGGCTTTCAGCATAGAAGGTTTCGATGCGCAGATTAACCAAGCGGAGAACACGATTGAGTTGGCGATGGACGCGGAGGAGTTCAAAGACATGGATAGCCTGCGATTCGTACATCCGGAGATCACTTTGGCGGACCCGAACTATTCGCACGTCAATCCGAATGAAGAGGTGGATTTGCGCTTCTGTCCGTATATTCCCAAGACCTTTGTCGTGACGGATTATATCAGTCGTCGTGCCTATTCGTTCTCGATTTGTCTGTGGCGCAAAGAGGGTATCGATCAGACGGAAGACGAGACCGCTCCTGTGCGCAAAGAATGGCAGAACGGACAGATTGTTATTATTCGAGGCAATAACAAATACACCATTACAGGAATTAAAATTCAATAAATTAATAGAGAGCTACTGTTTTTCCTCTCATCAAAAACACTGAAAACAATGCGAACAGAAAATGAATTAGATGGAGTTACACTCCTTGGCAACCAGCATGTGCAGTATTCGGATAACTACAACCCGGGCGTGCTGGAGACTTTCCCGAACAAACATCCTGAGAACGAGTACCTCGTGACCTTCAATTGTCCCGAGTTCACGACGCTATGTCCCAAAACCGGTCAGCCGGACTTTGGTCATCTTTACATTAGTTATATCCCGCGTGAGCGCATGGTAGAGAGCAAGAGTCTGAAACTCTATCTCTTCTCCTTCCGCAACCACGGTGATTTTCACGAAGACTGCGTGAATATCATCATGAAGGATCTGGTGCAATTGATGGATCCAAAGTACCTCGAAGTAGTCGGCTATTTCATGCCCCGCGGTGGTATCAGCATCTATCCTTTTGCCAACTATGCGGATGCAGATCATCAGGACCTCAAAGCGCAGCGTTTGCGCGAGCAATTTACCCTAAACACGAAACATTAAACATTCCCATTCATGAAAGATTCATTGATCGTTCTCTCCGGAGGCTTAGACTCGACAACGATGTTGTACGAGTATCAATATCGTATCAGCATGGCCGTTAGTTTTCACTATGGCAGCAATCATAATGACCGCGAGTTAGAGTTCGCGAAACTCCATTGTGAGCGACTCGGAATTCCTCATATGGTCGTTCGTCTGCCATTCATTAAGCAGTTCTTCAAATCTTCGTTGTTGGAAGGAGCGGATGCTATTCCCGAGGGCAATTACGACGACGAGAACATGAAATCGACCGTTGTGCCTTTCCGTAATGGCATTATGCTTTCTATTGCAGCCGGTATTGCGGAGAATAACAAGATGCAATATGTCATGCTGGCAAACCATGCAGGGGATCACACGATTTATCCGGATTGTCGACCGGAGTTCGTGGAGGCAATGAATAACGCCATTCATTTCGGCACCTGGAACGGGGTGCAGTTGCTCACGCCTTACACCCATCTCACGAAAGCTGAGATTGCAGCTAAGGGAAAAGAGTTGAATCTGGATTATTCGGAGACCTGGAGTTGCTATAAGGGCGGAGAGCACCATTGCGGTGTATGCGGTACGTGCCGCGAACGCAAAGAGGCTCTTGCGCAAGCCGGAATTGAGGATAAAACAATCTATGATTGTTAATTGGTAATTGATAATTGATAGTTGATAATTGATAGTTGATGTATTACGTAGAAAAACGAATAGAGATCTCCGCGGCACATAATCTGATGCTGTCGTACGAAAGTAAATGCGAGAACCTGCACGGTCATAACTGGATTATCGTGGTGTATTGCAAGGCGAAGGAGTTGAACCAAGATGGCATGGTGACCGACTTCACGCACATCAAGAAAGTGGTGAAAGACACCTTCGATCATAAGTATATCAACGAGGTGTTAGACGTCAATCCGTCGGCCGAGAATATCGCACGCTGGATTTGCGACCATGTAGAAAACTGCTATAAAGTCTCCGTTCAAGAGAGCGAGGGAAATATCGCGATTTATGAAAAATGAAAAATGAATAATTAACAATGAATATTTTTTGCGAGATATTCATTCATCATTAATCATTGTACAAAGTTAACGAAATATTCTTTACGCTGCAAGGCGAGGGTGCTCATTCAGGTATCCCGGCTGTCTTTTTGCGTTTCAGCGGATGCAATCTTCGTTGTCCCTGGTGCGACACAGATTTTGCGGAATATACGGAGATGACAGCCGAGCAGATTATCAATGAGATGTTATCGCTGTACGACGTGCCCAACGAGCGGCGTAAGATGTGCGTTCTGACCGGAGGAGAACCGAGTCTGCAGGTCGATAAAGCGCTGATCGATGCATTGCATGCAGCGGGTTTTTATATCTGCATCGAGACCAACGGGACCCATCCGCTTCCGGAAGGTATTGATTGGATTACCTGCTCGCCTAAAATGGTTCCCCTCCCCCATCCGCAACCTCATGAGAAGGGTGAAATTCCTTCCCGTTTGGCTTTACAGAAAGCGAATGAAGTGAAAGTGGTTTTCACGGGAACGTATGATCCGGAGGTTTGGCGCACAAAAATAGAGGCTGAACATTGGATGTTACAGCCCCTACGATATAATGGAGACTTGCTCATGAAGAGCGGTATTGACGAGTGGTCGGATGATAAAAACGATAATCTCGACGAGACCGTTCGTTATATTCTCTTACACCCGTTCTGGCGTCTCAGCGTTCAACTGCACAAGATTGCAGGCTTGCGTTGATTAGTCCTCAGCGCCGCCAAAGATCAGTTGCAGAGTTGCAGCAGCTACGCGCTCCTGTTGCTCCTCAGTCAGTTCTGCATCAGGATACTTCTCGTCAATTTTCTTCATGATCTCTTCTGCCTTCTCAGCATCGCCCTTCTTGCATGCTGCTTCATAGTCCTTCAACATGCCGTCGAGACCTGCGGAACAAGCGGTCAAGAATGCAACTGCCATGGCAACTGCAAACACTTTCATTACGTTCTTTTTCATAATAATAACGATTTAAAAGATAAATAATAGAGATTGATTACCACTCTTTATATGTGTAATTTATCTAATACTGCGCAGCATCATAAACCGCATCCGCTACTTCCGAAGAAGCAAGACGCTCGATGATACAGAACGCAAAATCAGCACTCAATCCCGGGCCTTTGGCCGTGATGATATTTTTCGATTCTACTACCAATCCACCTACGTAACTCTCTCCGAGTGCATCCTGGAAACCGGGATAGCAGGTTGCCTGTTTGCCTTTAAGAATACCGAGTTTACCGAGTACCATAGGCGCAGCACAGATCGCAGCAATTAGTTTGCCGGCATTATTATGCTCTACGAGCAGTTCGCACAAAGCGGAACACTCACCGAGTTTGGTTTGCCCACCCGGCAGGATAAGCATCTCAGCATCGGAGAAGTCAATTCGTTCCATCAGTCCGTCTGCCTCGACCGCAATATTATGTGCGCCGAGAACCATCGGGTTTCCGGTGATAGAGACGGTCGTGACAGCAATCTTAGCGCGACGTAACAAATCGATGGTTGTGATAGCCTCGATTTCTTCGAAACCATTGTCCAAAAAGAGATAATTCATAAATCTTAAATCTAAAATGTTAAATTTCTAATTTAACTTGAATATATAGGTGATTGTTCCGATCTGATCATGATCGCCCTCGGAGAACTTCGCTTTGCGTGCTGCCTCGAGCGCGATTTGTTGGGTTTGTTTGTCCGATACGTCTCCGCCTTTAACGGTAGCATCAATGACATTTCCCGCCGCGTTGACACGTATCTGTACCACCACTTTTCCTTCCTGCTTGAAGTCATTAGACGGTTGCGGAAGGGTACCTTTGATATTTCGTCCGGATAAGGTCCAGTTATTTCCTCCGCTGGAACCGTGTCCTACCGGATTGCCTTTCTGTCCGGCACCTTGACTGTCGCCTGAACCGGAGGAGTTACCGGACTTCCCGAAGAGCGAGCCTAACTGATTTGCCTTCGCGATGGCTTCGGCCTGTTTGGCACGTTCGGCAGCTTCAGCCGCTTCGCGGGCTTTGCGCTCCGCCTCTAAACGGGCTTGTTCTTCGCGCGCCTTACGCTGCTGCTCCGCCTCCGCCTGTTTGCGTGCTTTCTCGGCCTCTTCGGCTGCTTTACGCAAAGCCAGTGTCTCTTCGTCCTCCGAGGTCATCAAGTCGTTGTCGGAAGGTGCAGAAGCCACATCCGGTGCCGTAGGTTCCGGAGCCGGCAGAGGCACTGCTTCGGATTGCTCCGCCATGTATCCTCCCGCTTCTTCCACTTCGCCGAACGCCACTTCGATACCTTCTTCCTGCTCCGGCTGGTAAGCATGCATCTTAATCAACCACAGCAGCAGAAACACAATAGCCAGGAACAGCAGTGTACCGATAGACGCTACAATATGTCGTTCTTGTTTTTTTGTCATTAAACTATTCGCTCTTACCTCTCGGCTCTTAGCTCTTATCTCTTGGTAGCCACTACCAGTTTCATATGATGCTCATTGGCGATATCGAGCACACGAACCACTTCTTTATATGCCACATCCTCATCGGCATGCAGCGCGATATACATCGTAGAGTCCGACGCTTGGATGCCACTGAGGTACCCCTCCAAGCTCTCCGGATCAATAGCAACCGGTTTCTCTTTTCCCAGCGCCACAAAATAATTACCGAGGTTATCGATCGACACCTTCGCCACTTGCGGACGAGTCGCTTTCTGCGCACGGGATGTCGGCAGATTAATCTTGATATCGTTCGGCGAAGACATCGTGGATGCCATCACAAAGAAGAGCAACAAGAGGAACACGAGGTCCGTCATGGAACTCATCGCAAATCCTGCTTCTACCCTATTTCGTCTTTTTAATGCCATAACACCTTATGCGGGTTCGTTTAACAAATCCATAAACTCCATCGTGCGGCTCTCCAAGAGACGAACCACGCGGTCAATACGAGCTACGAGGAAGTTATAAGCAAACATCGCAAGGATACCTACTATCAGACCGCCGATGGTAGTTACCATCGCCTGGTACATACCCGTCGAGAGGGCACTCATCTCGATGATACCGCCTGAAGTCTGCGCCATGTTATAGAAGGTCTGAACCATACCCAGAACCGTGCCGAGGAAGCCGAGCATCGGGGCTCCTGCAGCTATCGTAGCCATGATAACAAGGCCCTTCTCCAAACGACCTACCTCGAGGTTACCGACGTTCTCTACAGCCACTTGCACATCCTGCATCGGACGGCCGATACGCGTGATACCTTTTTCTATCATGTGTGCAGAAGGAGTATCTGTCTGCTTGCAGAGATTCAGCGCTGAATCAATCTTACCCTCATGGATATAATCGCGAATGCGATCCATGAACGATTTATCTTCGCGTGTCGCCTGTTTGATCACTACCATACGAGCGATGAAGATATAACAAGCTCCGGCCAGCAAAATAGCAAGGATAATCATGATCCATCCGCCATATTGCGCCATTTCGAACAGGTTAATAGACTCTTGTACAGGCTCTTCCGCCGGAATCAGCACCTCTTCCAGGGCTGTGGTGTCAATTTGAAATAACATATTATTTTAAAAGATCTAAATATTCTTGAATAGTTTCTTGGATGCCAAGATACAAAGCATCGCAAATGATGGCATGGCCGATACTAACCTCCGCGGTCCAGGGGAAAGCTTTGATGAACGGCTTGAGGTTCTTTAGGTTCAGGTCATGGCCCGCATTCATACCGAGACCCAACTCGTGCGCTTTCTCTGCTGCAGCTCGATATTTCTCGATAGCACGCTTCGGATCGGTCGTAAACAACTCAGCGTAAGGACCTGTGTACAGTTCCACGCGATCGGCTCCCGTACGGAAAGCGTACTCTACCATCAGCGGATCCGGATCCACGAAGATACTCACGCGCATACGATAAGCGTGCAACTGGTTCACTACGCCCTTTAGGAAATCGAGATGCCGACGGGTATCCCAACCGTGATTGGAGGTCAACTGTTTCGGATCATCGGGCACGAGCGTCACCTGCGTTGGACGGATATCCGAAACCAGCGCCAGAAACTCCTCCGTCGGATTACCCTCCACATTCAGTTCCGTTGTTACCATCGCCTTCAGTTGATATACATCCTCCTTACGAATATGCCTCTCATCGGGACGCGGATGAACCGTAATGCCCTGCGCGCCAAACAACTCGCAGTCCACCGCAAAGCGCTGAACATCAGGCATATTACCCCCGCGCGCATTACGCAGCGTAGCTACTTTATTAATGTTTACACTCAGTTTTGTCATGTCGAGTATTTTGAAATCCGCTGCAAAGATACAACAAAAATTGCATATATGCAAGAAAAAACAAAAAAATCACAGTGTTTAGAAAGTATATTATATATAAATATATAATATAGTATAGTACACAAATTTGGGCTTATTTTCGGGGCAACTTTGGCTGCACGTTGGCTTTGACTGTCGCTTGACCGTCGTTCGACCGTCGTTTGACCGTCGTTCCAAGTCCGTAATTCGAGTGCAAAGGTACTGCTTTTCTTTGATATATGCAAATATTATGGGGAATTTAAAAAAATGAAGAAAAAAGAACGCGAGCCGGATGACTCGCGAACTTAACGAAAGGGGGACCGGATAAAATCCGGAATAATGGACGAAGGATTATTTACCTCTCTATCTGTTCTTTTATGATAGCACCTATACGAGGGACAAGATGCTTATAGGCATCGCGTGCCGCTTGCTCGTAATTGAAAGTATGTCCGGCCTTCTCGCTGATGGCATCTTCGTAAACACGCTTTCCGTTAGCGATTTTATCAATGGTCATTTGTGCATCAACATATACAAAATAGCTTGTTGCACCTCCTAATTCCACTTTGTTATACTCGCGTGCTTTAGCCTGAATATTGATAGCCCAATCAGCCTGATTTACGCTATCTACAAACGACACACCGAATTGTGAAAGCTCTCCGTGTAACTCTTTGAGAAAAGCCGTGTTTTCAACGTCAAATAGTTTAGCATCACAAGTGATATAAATGCCTATTGCATTGCGCAGCTTGTTGGCTTTGTCGGTTAAGAATCGCTTTGCATCCGCTACTTCAGAAGTCATGAGGATTTCATCGTCTACCGTTTCAACCAAAAGCGCTAAGGTCTTCTGATCGGCTTCTATCTTGGCTATTTGCTGCAAAGCCTCTTCCACCATTGTACGCGCCTGCACTTTCTCGCCCTTCTTAATAAGGATATTGATTTGCGGCATAATACCTTCTATCTTGCCCAACTCCATCGGAATACTCCGCGTTAATTGCCGTGCAAGTTTGGCGCGTTCTGCTTCATCCGTAGGAAGACTTTGCGCAAAGACCGTAATCGATAATACGGCAAATAGAAATGTTAGAATCTGTTTCATACTAAACATTAAAACGGATTATCAACTATTTCAACTACTTGTGCCTTTGTTGGTTTATTCGGATTTGTAAAGCGCTCTCTTGAGGGGCTGAATAAATAATTTTTTTGTACTAACTCTATTGTCTTGTAAAATTTAGTTGACACTCTAAATACTGCCACAGATAACCCTCCAACTTCTCCAACTCGTTGACCATCAACGTAAACAATCCGAGTATGTGCTCTATTGTTGGTAACTTTTAATATATATTCCGAATTAATAGCATTAGCAATTGCATCTCCTAGATTAGCGATATTTTGAGCCAACTCATCTTGTTGCCGAGCTTGCTCCGCTTGTTTTTGGAGGGCAGCTGCTTCATTCGCATTTTGGGCTTGAACGGATTGTTTAAATAGTTCCTCCGTTCTATCCTCAAAACGAAAATAATTACGTTTCCCATACGGAGTCAGTCTTAATTTCCAAAATCTATCTTGCGTGTAATATATAGTAACTTCTTCTATATCATCAGGCATCTTTTCGCAAGAAACAATAAATGTATAAATACCAGGATCTACTTCTGTCCACTGATCAGCAACAATTCCACTTGCCCCTATAAATTTATATTTCAAGCCGGTTTTGTCATCTTGTGCATAACTTGACAACGAAACAATAATTCTATTTCTTACCGGAGTGACAAACTTAAAGACGGCTTTAGTGTATGGACCAGTATTATCAATTTCAATAGGAGTCATGTATGGATCTCCGGAAGTTACTAATGAATATTCATGTGTCAAGACTTCTGATGCTTTTTCTTGAGCCTTTCTGCCTACTAATTTCGAAGCCAAACTTTCTGAGGTTTCAACGAATTCGTCTAATGTATTCAATGGCGATGTTTCTCTCGCAGTTGCCTGAACGCTGGCTGTTTCAACATCAATCAGACGTGCATTGATGTAAAAGGCATCTCTAAACGGTGTAATATTTGCCACACAAACCAAATCTACTCCAAATTGTTTGCCCAAATCACATATTTGTCGATCATCTACATTGCCAGAGCGTTGATAAACTTGTTCCTTTTGAATTTCAGCCAAGAAATCGGCAGACCTTTCTACAGCAGTGTAGTCTTTGTTTTGAACAATACCGGAAACCAACTCATCGGCAACGATTTTTTTGATAGAATTTTCCACTTCATCAGATCCAGTGACATAAATAGCCACTTTCTTTTGGGCAGCTACAAAGCCTGAAATAGCGATTAGACAAATCAATAAAAAATTTTTCATATGTTTTAAATTTCAAGTTTATATACAAAATAAAAGCGTGGGCTTTACGCTCGCTTCATTTGATACTTTGAGGTCCTGAACTACCTTGTTAATTCAAACTTACGCACGGAAAACTCACGCTAATACGTGAGCGTGCATAAACCGCGCTTGAATTAACAAATGATTCTTTGAAGTTGTTCAGGTTCCAAAGTATCAAGTTTTGGCTTATTACGCTATATTTTGGCGCTCACTCGCGCCTTTTAATATGTCCTTACTGTTTTACGTCGGCAAGCGACGGTTATTATATCGCTTGCGCGAGATATTCGTCGCCCATAAGGTATAAACCTGTAGATGGGTCGTGGAGGTCTTTGCTTAATTGAGAGGTATAGAACAACTCAAAAGCACGCGAGGCACTGATACCTTTGCGCTCGCTGATACGCGTAACTACGCGCCCGATTTTATTCCACATCAATACATCGCTTAACATAGGATAGCCTCCTTAAAATGCAGGCACTCATCAATCGCCTGTTGGTTTAAAATACAAATTTGATGGTTTGGCTGATGCTTGCTTAATTCGGCCAACGCATATTCAGCAGTAACCGTTCCGGCAATATAAGCCTCCACCATATCTATCACACGGTCATTAGCTATACCACCTTCGATGCAATCATAGCCCTTCCATGGTGTTTTGCCTGTACGACTATTGGCAATAAAGTTAAGCCAATCGGCATCGTAATGCGGAAAAAACAAATAGGAGTAGCGCGCACGAATGGCTTCAATGTCCAATTCATACACCGAAAGGATCTTATCGCCCTTGCGCTGACGAGCCATACGATCTGCCCATAACTCTGCTTGCTCGCGCAAGAGAGTAACATAAAATCCTTTGCCGAAGTCCAGCCCTTCACGACCGGCGCTTACCAACGGGTTTTTAATGGGCTCTGTACCACCATGATAAACTTCTATCATACGCCTTGTTTTTTCTCCCACAATTCGAGGGTATATACAATATCTTTGGTTACATTTTCGCGACTCTCGCTGTGAAGCACTTCGTAACAAGGGATGATGTATTCATCGATCAAATTGACGCGCGCCATTCGGCGATACACTTCCTCTACCGGTTGTTTCAATGCTGCAGCAGCGGACTCTACGCAAGATGCCGTAAAAATATTACGACATTCCGCAGAAGAGGGGCTATATGTATATGCTTCACTCATAGTTCTAAACCTTTGCGGGTGCAAAGGTACAACTTTTTTCGGATTTATGCAAATAAATGAGAATTTTTCTTTGAAAAATATCGGATATAATCCAATTTCAGTGGACGAAACAGAAACGCCCGAAGCGGGCGGGGCGGCATGGCGGCTATACCCGAATGACATTCGGGATAAGTGTATAATTGCGGCAAAATGCGATAAAAATACAAATTATTTGCATATTTCAGAAAAAAGCACTATCTTTGCAGCCAAATTTAAATTAGCGTATTGTGGCCTTATGACAATAGCGATTTTTGGCAATGCATTAAAAGCGAACACCTTGATAGAGGTGCGTCATATATTGCAATTCATGACAGAGCGCGGCGTTCACGTGATGCTGTCGCAGGAACTGAGGCAGGAATTGGACCTGCGTGAGTATCCGAGTTTCCCGGAGAATTGGGATGGCGAGAAGCAACCGGAGAATATCTACGGTGAGCCGATTGATTTTGCGCTTTCTGTAGGAGGTGATGGTACGTTCCTAACGAGCGCTGCTGCTATCGGAAACAAAAACATTCCTATCCTGGGTGTGAACTGCGGTCATTTGGGCTTCTTGGCCGAAGTACAGGCAAATGATTTGGATGCAATTCTTAATCAGTTGGTAGCCGGTCAATATACGATTGAGCAACGCAGTCTGCTGAATTTGAGCATCTTAGACAAGGATGGTATTATGCGCGAGGGACTGATCATGTCTCCGAATGCGCTGAATGAGATTGCGATCCTCAAGCAAGGTTTGACGAACATGCTGACTATTGAGACCCAGGTGAACGGAGAATTACTGCACAGATATCATTCGGACGGCTTGGTGATCGCTACGCCTACGGGCAGTACGGCATATAACTTATCTATCGGCGGGCCGTTGGTAGTGCCGCAGAGTAAGGGTATTCTGCTTACGCCAATTGCTCCCCACAGTCTGACCGTTCGTCCGATTATTGTTCCGGACGACTGGAAATTCGACATCCAAGTCAGCAGCCGCTACGACTCATATATGGTGTCGGTGGACGGTCGCAGTCTGAGTCTGAGTACGGACATGCGTCTCCACATCGAGCGCGCGCCTTACACCGTCAAAGTAGTTCAGATAGGCGATAACAGTTTCTTGAAATCCCTCCGCAACAAACTTAATTGGGGGAAGTAAAAGTTTAGAGTTTAGAGTTTAGAGTTTAGAGTTTAGAGTTTAAAGTTTAGTGTTTAGAGGTATGATACTTTCATCTATAGTATGGGATGTAGACCCGATATTGATTCATTTCGGGGATGGAGGCATACGTTGGTACGGTTTATTCTGGGCCATCGGTTTATATGTATGTTGGAAGGTCAACGAATTGATATACAAAAAGGAGAACTGTCCTGCCGAATGGCCGGATTTGCTGTTCTTCTGGATGGCTGCGGGAGTGATCATCGGTGCGCGTCTGGGGCATTGTTGGTTCTATGAATGGCATCAATACGGTAAGCCCTGGTACCTTTTTGGCTGGGAATTCACGTATCGCAATCCGTATATTGAGAACCCGCTTCGATTGATTAAGATATGGGAAGGCGGCCTGGCGAGCCACGGCGGCGCGATAGGATTGATTATCGCGGCTATTCTGCTCAATAAATTCAAATTCAGCAAATACCCGCAGTTCGGAACCAGTTGGATATGGATTCTGGACCGTCTATGTATCGGCGTTTGCTTCACGGCGATGTTAATTCGTCTGGGCAACCTGATGAACAGCGAGATCTACGGAGGTCCTACGGACCTGCCATGGGGATTTATCTTCGTGAACGGAGACAGTTATCGCGATGTGCCGTGTCACCCTACGCAGATCTACGAGATTCTCTATTGCTTTGTAGCACTGTGCGTGACCGGTCCTATGTATCTGTACACGGAAGCCCGTCGCCGCGAAGGACTGCTGTTAGGTGTATTCCTCGAGATCGTATTTGTGACTCGTTTCTGCCTGGAGTTCATCAAGAATGACCAGGAGGCTTTCGAGGCCAATCACCTGTTGAACATGGGTCAATGGCTCAGTATTCCGTTTATCATACTCGGTATATACCTTATTATACGCGCGTACAAAAGGCCGTTGAGTCCGGTAGTGGAAAAACGACCACAGAGTCTCGATCCGAAGTATCGAGACGTTAAATAAAGTTTAATTGTTTTTATTGCATAAAAACGTTTATAGGGTTATGACCAAGCAGGATCTTAGGATAGTTTATTTAGGTACACCGGAGTTTGCCGTAGCGAGTCTGCGTGCTTTGGTGGAAGGCGGTTATAATGTAGTTGCCGTTGTGACCATGCCGGATAAACCGGCCGGTCGCGGTCACCAGTTGCAATATTCGGACGTGAAGAAATACGCGCTGGAGGCAGGACTGCCGGTATTGCAGCCCGAGAAGTTGAAAGACGAGGCTTTTGTAGAGGAGTTGCGCAGTTATCAGGCTGATTTGCAGATTGTTGTAGCTTTCCGCATGTTACCGGAAGTGGTATGGGCCATGCCGCGTTTAGGTACGTTTAATATCCACGGTTCGTTACTGCCCCAATACCGCGGCGCAGCGCCGATCAACTGGGCGGTCATGAACGGAGAGAAAGAAACAGGACTGACGACTTTCATGCTAAAGCATGAGATCGATACGGGCAATATGATTTTGCAGGAACGGATTGCTATCGGCGAAGATGAGAATGTAGGTTCCGTTCACGACCGCCTGATGGCGCTGAGCGAGAGCATGGTAATTCGTACGGTGGATTTGATTATAGACTGCGAGAACAAGGGAATTCAAGTGCCGACCACTCCTCAGCCGGAGATAGCAGAACTCAAACCGGCTCCGAAGATCTTCAAAGAAGATTGCGAGATTCGATTTGCGGAGAAGACCGCACAAGAGGTGAAGAACTTCGTGCGCGGTTTAAGTCCCTACCCTGCAGCCTGGGCCAATTTGACGATTCACGGCCAGACGTTTGAGAACGTGAAGATTTTCTCTGTCGAAGTAATAACCCCACCCCAGCCCTCCCCTCAAGGGAGGGAGATAATTATCCCTTGCCGGGAAGGAGCCGTAAGGATATTGGAGCTGCAAGCTCCCGGCAAGAAACGGATGGACGCGAAATCTTTCCTCAATGGATTACATTAAACTCATCGACAAATATTACGGAAACGCTCCCGAGTTGCGGCACGTGCTGGTGACACATAGTCGGCAGGTGGCAGACCGTGCGTTGTCCATTGTGGACCGTCATCCGGAATGGGAAGAGCAAGGCTTGGTGGATCGTACATTCATTGAGGAAGCGGCGATGTTGCACGATATAGGAATCATCTTTTGCAATGCGCCGAAAATTTATTGCAAGGGTCCGCATAAGTATATCGAACACGGTTATTTAGGCGCAGAACTGCTGCGACAAGAAGGGCTTCCTAAGCATGCTTTGGTAGCTGAGCGACACACAGGAACGGGCATTACGATAGAGCAGGTTGATCGCGAAGAGTTGCCTATTCCGGAACGCGATTATTGTCCTCAGAGTCTGGAAGAAAAGATTATCTGTTACGCCGATAAGTTCTATTCAAAAAGCCACCTCGGCGAAGAGGTGGATGTAGCCAAGATAAAATACAATATCTGGAAGTATGGCCATGCCGCTTTTCAGCGCTGGCAGGAATTAGTGGAACTTATGGGCGAAACCGATTGAGAGTAGTTCCCTGAATTGTATCTTTGCGTGCGTATCCCCTTGCATAATGACGGATGTGTCATATCGGGGATGCAGAATCAAACGCGCAGACATGAAGCGATTGATGATAAAATCGCAATTCACTTCCAAATCCAATTCCACGTCATGATAGTTGGTGTAGAAATAGAATTTCGACTCCAATGCGACTTCACGTACCGGTTTCCACGTATATTCGATACGCACAGAGGAACCGATGTTATGTCGGGTTCGCTGTCCGGCATCCAAACCATAGTCGGTGGGTAGGACTCGTGCCGTATCCATGATATGAATCATCTTATAGGAAACCGGCGAGACGGAAATGGAAAGATTTTTCACCGGTTTATAATCAATACCGACGGCTGCATTAAAGCGGAAAGGCGAGAAAGGCGCCGACTTGAGCATGTTTGAGTTGGTCTGATAAGTAGGCAGCAGTCGCGTCTCAATCTCCGCGGAGACGGAAGTAAACAGTTTAGGCACGATGCGCAGGTTCGCTTTGGAATAGATGCGAAACATATCATCGGTAGTATTGATCTTATGCAGGCTATCAGCCGAGACAGTAGAAGCGCCTATTCTCCATTCGCCGAAGTTCTCCCACGTAAACCGCTCGGAGATGTAACTGATTTGTCCTTTAGCCGTTCCGAGTGCGGCGAAGGACGAAGAACCTCCCTGATACCAGTTAGCAGTCACATAGTTCTGCGATATCTGCAGCATAAGCGTAGCCTCTCTTCGCCAAGGAGAACGCATATTACGAATCGCACGCAGCACATCGTTTCGGTCCTCCTCGGCATCCTTCACCCAGGACTTCTCAATCTCAATCGTCGGAATACGCTCCATCTTCTGGAACACCAAATCCGCATTGAGTGTACGAATCGAGTCAATTTCTTTGATTTCGTGTTCGATAGAGTCGAGCCGCATGCGTTCGGCCAGCGAGAGTGTATCTACCGTGTCGTTGGCATGTATCTGTTGGCTCTGTTCCGCAATCATATCCAAGAGTATGACATCCATATCTGCGGTCGTCTTCTGTTCGTGCAACCGGAAGGTGTCCGTATATAGTTGCTGCGCTGCCACATTCATGACAGCGCAGACAAGGGATGATATGAGGAATTTAAATCTCAAATTGTTGATTTTTGATTTTAAATTCCTGCGGCATTGAGTTTACCGTGACATTGTTTGTATTTCTTACCAGACCCGCACGGACAGGGATCATTCGGGCGCGGTTTCTTATCGACATGAATAGGTTCCGGACGTTGTTGCTCACGGGTGTCTCGTCCTGCAGCAGCCGCAGCCCCCGAAGCCTGAGCGGCCTGCTGTACCGCATCTTTCTGCGTACGATAACGACTATAATCCATGCGGCGATGCTGCTGTGCCTGTTGCACGCGGTCAGGTTCCTGCTGATGGATCTGTCCGCGGAGCAGAATAGCTATCGCGCGGCGGTTGAGAGCATCCAACATCGCCTGGAAGATATGGAAGGACTCGATCTTATAGATCAAGAGCGGGTCTTTCTGTTCGTACGAAGCGTTCTGAACGGATTGCTTGAGGTCATCCAATTGACGGAGGTGCTCTTTCCACTCATCGTCAATGACGAAGAGCAACATTCGTTTCTCGAACTCTTTGACTACCTCTTTGCAATGTGTCTCAGCCGCAGCCTTGAGGTTGACGGAGATATTATATACCTTCTTACCATCGGTGATAGGAATGAGGATATTCTCGTACATCTGGCCCTTCTCTTCGTACACACGTTGTAGTACAGGATCTGCAATCTGGGTCAGTTTCTCCATACGACGTTTGAAGCTATCGAGCGCAGCCTCAGCCAGTTGATTTCTCAGTTCATCTCGTTTGCCGTGTAAGAAAACGTCTTCCTCGAACGGTACTTCGATCGCGAAGGTCTGCATCACATCCATCTTGAGTCCCTCGAAGTCATTGGCTTGACGGGCTTCTTGGAAGATCGCATCCGCGGTCTCAGTAATCATATTGGTGATATCCACTCCGATACGCTCACCCATCAAGGCGTGACGACGCTTTGCATAGATGAGGTTACGTTGCTGATTCATGACATCGTCGTATTCGATGAGGCGTTTACGGATACCGAAGTTATTCTCCTCCACTTTTTTCTGCGCACGTTCGATGGAGTTGGAGATCATCGAGTGCTCGATCATTTCGCCTTCCTCGAAGCCCATACGGTCCATAACAGAGGCGATACGCTCGGAGCCGAACATACGCATCAGGTCATCTTCGAGCGATACATAGAAGACGGAACTACCCGGGTCACCTTGACGTCCGGCACGCCCACGCAACTGACGGTCCACACGACGCGACTCGTGACGCTCGGTACCGATGATCGCCAGACCTCCGGCTTCTTTGACTTCCGGCGTCAGTTTGATATCCGTACCACGACCTGCCATGTTGGTAGCGATGGTCACTACGCCCGGACGGCCTGCTTCAGCCACCACTTGCGCCTCTTGTTGGTGCAACTTCGCGTTAAGGACGTTATGTTTGATTTTACGGATATTGAGCATCTTGCTCAAGAGTTCGGATATCTCGACGGAAGTAGTACCTACCAATACCGGTCTGCCCTGCTCTACCATAGCTACGATCTCATCAATGACCGCATTGTATTTCTCGCGTTTGGTGCGATAGATACGGTCGTTCATATCGATACGTGCAATGGGTTTATTGGTCGGGATGACCACTACATCGAGTTTGTAGATATTCCAGAACTCGCCTGCTTCGGTCTCGGCCGTACCGGTCATACCGGCGAGCTTGTGGTACATACGGAAATAGTTCTGCAGCGTGATAGTAGCGAACGTCTGCGTAGCAGCCTCCACTTTGACGTTCTCCTTGGCTTCCACAGCCTGATGCAGACCATCGGACCAACGACGACCTTCCATGACACGACCGGTCTGCTCATCAACGATCTTCACTTCACCGTTATCGATGATATAATCGACATCTTTCTCGAAGAGGGTGTAGGCTTTGAGCAACTGGTGAACGGTATGCACACGTTCGGATTTAATACTATAGTTGGTGAGGATATCGTCCTTACGTTGTTGACGTTCATCTGCCGAGAGTGCGGTCTGGTTCTCCAGTTCCGCCATTTCGGAGCCTACGTCCGGCAGGACGAAGAAATTCGGGTCTTCCGTTGTACCGGTGAGGGCATCAATACCTTTATCGGTGAGTTCGATTGTCTTGTTCTTCTCATCGATCACGAAATAGAGTTCGTCGGTCGCGATATGCATGTTTTTCTCGTTCTCCTGGAGGTAGAACTCCTCGGTCTTCTGCATACGCACTTTGATCCCCGGTTCAGAGAGGTATTTGATGAGGGCTTTGGACTTCGGCATACCTTTGAAAGATCGGAAGAGCGCCAGTTCCCCGGCTTCCTTCTCTTTCTCGTCCTCAGAACCCATTTTGGCCTTGGCTTCCGCGAGCAGTTTGGTAGTTAAGGTTGTCTGTTTCCGAACGAGCGCCGCTACGCGGTCTTTGTATTCATCGAACATCTGGTCTTCGCCTTTGGGCACAGGACCGGAGATGATCAAGGGGGTACGGGCATCGTCGATCAAGACGGAGTCCACCTCATCGACGATAGCATAGTTATGTCCGCGCTGCACAAGGTCGAGGGGGCTGATGGCCATGTTATCACGCAGGTAGTCGAAACCGAACTCGTTGTTCGTACCGAACGTGATATCGCATGCATATGCTTTCCGGCGCTCGTCACTGTTCGGCTTGTACTTGTCAATGCAGTCGACAGTAAGACCAAGGAACATATAGATCGGTCCGTTCCACTCGGAGTCACGTTTGGCGAGGTAGTCATTGACGGTCACTACGTGTACGCCTTCGTGGGTCAATGCGTTCAAGTAAACAGGGAGCGTTGCGACGAGTGTCTTACCTTCACCGGTAGCCATCTCGGCGATCTTACCTTGATGCAGTACCACACCGCCGAAGAGCTGAACGTCATAGTGGATCATATCCCATGTGATTTCGTTACCACCTGCCATCCAATGGTTGACATAGATCGCTTTGTCTCCTTTTATCTCGACAAAGTCGAAACGCTCGTCAGCCGCTAAGTTACGGTCCATTTCGGTAGCCGTTACTTCTACGGTCTCGCTTTGCGCGAAACGCCGCGCAGTAGATTTCACGATCGCATAGGCTTCGGGAAGAATCTCGTTGAGCACCTCTTCGTACTTATCCTTGATCTCTTTCTCAAGTTTATCCACCTCGTTGTATATCTTCTCACGCTTGTCGATAGGCGTAGCTTCAATAGAAGATTTGAGTTCGGCGATGCGTGCTTTCTTATCAGCCACAGCAGCCTGCAGTTTATCCATGAGCGCCCAAGAATGCGCACGGAGTTCGTCGTTAGAAAGGGCGTCAATTTGCTCGTACGCCGCTTTGATTTGGTCTACTATCGGCTGTATGGCACGCATATCTTTCTGCGCCTTGTTACCGAACAGTTTCGTAATAATTTCTAAAAATTTCATATCTTGTTTTCGCAATTTACGATTAAAGGAATACAAAAATCGTGCAAAAGTACAAAAATTATTTTATATACGCAAGTGCGCGCGCATTTTTCGGCCATTTTGTCAGTTTTATTTGCATATTTGCAAAAAAAGCTGTATATTTGCACGCTTTTTTGTGTATATGAACGAGTTTTTAGAAAAAGAAGAGGCGATATTGCGCATGTTGAAAACGGTTTTCGATCCCGAGATCCCGGTCAATATCTATGACTTGGGATTGATCTACGGTATCGAATTGAAGGACGACGGGGTTTGCGAAATTACGATGACTTTAACTGCGCCTTCATGTCCGGCCGGGGATTTTATTGTGGAGGATGTACGGCAGAAAGTCGGTAGCATCGAGGGGATTAAAGATGTAAATGT
>SAMEA3663084__coassemble_83_pt1 | contig 30555 bp, 28 predicted proteins | sample SAMEA3663084__metabat2_low_PE_028 | metagenome-assembled genome bin SAMEA3663084 (sample SAMEA3663084) | pig gut metagenome | biome: pig gut; feature: pig-associated habitat; material: faeces | place: France | collected 2012 | reverse complement strand
AGGTCGTTTTTATGCGAGCATAAACGCCCCATATGCCCATTTAATCCATAAAATTCCATTTTATTGGACGAAAAAACACCCGAACGCTTGCATATGTGAAATATTTGTTGTAATTTTGCAGCCGAAATTGCATTATTGTGTAAAAACCATTATTAAACAATTTTATATGCATATGAAAAAAGGTTTATTCTTTAGCCTCATCGCTGCTGTAGTGGTGTTGGCATCTTGCAACAAGACGTTGCCAAACCCGGATCAGATCCAGGTGAATCCGAACCCGCTGGTATTGAAAGGCGGTAAGGTACAGGCTACCATTACCGGTACTTTCCCTGCAAAGAAATTCGCGAAGAAGGGTGTTCTGACCGTTACTCCGGTGCTCAAATTCGACGGCCAAGAGGCTGTTAGCAATTCCGTTACTTATGTAGGCGAGAAAGCCAAAGAGAACGGTACGACCGTTAACTACCGCGAGGGTGGCCGTTACAGCCAGACTTGCTCCTTCGACTATGTTCCTGAGATGGCTAAATCGGAGTTGTACCTCCGCTTCAAAGCTACGATAGGTAAGAAAGAGATCGAGATCCCGGATCTCAAGATTGCTGACGGCGTGGTTGCGACCGCTGCTCTCGCTAAGGCGTGCGACAACAAAACCGCTACTACTCCGGATCAGTTCCAACGCGTTATCCAGGAGCTCACCGAGGCGGACATCAAGTTCCTCATCCAAAGCGCTAACCTCCGTAGCTCGGAGACCAAATCCGCAGAGATGAAAGCCCTCGAAGCGGCTATCAAGGACGCTGACCAGGCTGAGCGCAAAGAGATCGCAAGTCTCGAAGTTGCCGGCTATGCTTCGCCGGATGGTGGCGTGGCTCTGAACGAGAAACTGGCTCAGAACCGTCAGAAAGTAGCTCAGAACTTCCTCAAGAAGGGTCTGAAGAAGAACAAAGTGAATGCCGATGTTGAGTCGAACATCACCGCTGAGGACTGGGAAGGCTTCCAGAAAGCAATGGAGAACAGCAACATGCAGGATAAAGACCTCGTTCTTCGCGTCCTCGCTATGTATAGCGACCCCGAGGAGCGTGAGGCTCAAATCAAGAACCTCAGTTCTGTTTATGGTACCATCAAAGATGAGATCCTGCCGGCTCTCCGTCGCAGCCGTCTTATCTTGACCACCAACCTCATTGGCAAGACAGATGACGAGATCCGCGAATTGGTAAAGAACGACCCGGCTCAACTGAGCGTTGAGGAGTTGCTCTATGCAGTTACGCTGACCAACGATAACGCAGAGAAGAAAGCCATCTACCAGAAGGCCGGCGAGCTCTTCAACGACTACCGTGCTTACAACGGTCTCGGTCAGGTTTACTTCGAGGAAGGTAACATCGCAGAGGCTCGCCGTAACTTCGCTAAGGCGCTGGAGCTCAACCCGAATAATCCGGACCTGAACTACAACGCAGGTGTAGCAGCTATGGCTGACGGTGATCTGGAGAAGGCAGAAGAGTTCTTAGGCAAGGCAGGTGGCACCAAGGCTAACCTCGACGCTGCTCTCGGTACCCTCTACACCCAGAAGGGCGACTATGAGGCTGCTAAGAAAGCATACGGCAATACCGCTACCAATAATGCGGCTGCTCAGCAGATCCTCGACGAGGAGTATGACGCAGCTGCCAAGACCCTGGATGCAGTAAAAGAGCCGAACGCTACCACCGCTTACCTCAAGGCTATCGTAGGTGCTCGCACCAACGACACCCAGGCTGTTCTCGAGAACCTCAAGGTGGCTGTTGCTAAGGACGCGAGTCTCAAAGCACGCGCTGCACGGGATATCGAGTTCGCTAAGTTCGCAGAGGACGAGGCGTTCAAAGCTATCGTTAAATAATGTCGGTTTTATTTCCGAAAGTAAATAAACCCCGTGAGTGGGACTACCGCCCCATTTACTACGACGAGGAAAAGGAGGCGCGCAAGGATAAAAAACTTGCGCGTCTTCATCACGGGTCGTTCCGTGAGGAGCACGAGAAGATGCAGAGCCAAAAAGCCAAAGCTAACAAACAACAGAACCGTCTGGTGTTCTGGCTCGTGCTCTTAGGCCTTCTCCTCTTCGCGTTCTATTTCTTATTATAACATGGATATCATTCATCTATTACCGGACAGCGTAGCCAACCAGATCGCCGCAGGAGAGGTCATTCAACGCCCCGCCTCGTGCCTGAAAGAGTTGGTGGAGAACAGCCTGGATGCCAAAGCCAAACGCATTCAGGTCATCGTTCGCGATGCGGGTCGCACGCTGCTGCAGGTGATCGATGACGGCATTGGCATGAGCGAGATGGACGCCCGTCTGGCCTTCGAACGCCATGCCACTAGTAAGATACGCGAGGCGCAAGATCTCTTCTCGCTTCGCACCATGGGTTTCCGCGGAGAAGCTTTGGCTTCTATATGCGCTGTAGCCCAGGTGGAGATGACCACCCGCAGAGCCGAAGACGAGACCGGTACCCTCATCGAGATACAGGGCTCGGAGGTAGTGCGGCAAGAGGTGTGTGCCTGCCCCGTAGGCACCAACATCAAGGTCAGCAACCTCTTTTTTAACGTACCCGTTCGACGAAAATTCCTTAAGACCGACCAGACCGAGTTACGAAATCTGCTGACTGAGTTCTACCACATCGTTCTCGTCTATCCGAAAGTGAGTTTCACCTTCGTGCATAACGACGAGATCCTGCTCGAACTGCCGGCCGGTACGGAGAAACAACGTATCGAGGCCGTCTTCGGCAACCCCAAACGCAATGTCTATACATCCGCCTTTGTGGATGTAGCGACTGATACGGACCTGGTGTCCATTCATGGTTTTGTCGTCAAACCCGAGAACGCTACCCGCAAAGCGGAGCAGTACTTCTTCGTGAATGGCCGTTACATGCGCCATCCGTATTTTCAAAAAGCCGTCCTGACGGCTTACTCAGGGATGTTAGCCAATGACTATCAACCCTCTTTCTTCCTTTATTTTACAATCAATCCCGAAGCGATAGACGTCAATATCCACCCCACCAAGACCGAGATTAAATTTGCCGACGAGCAGACGATCTTCCAGATCCTGATGGCCGCCGTGCGGGAGGCATTGGGCAAGTTCACCTTAGCCCCCACCATTGACTTCGATACTTCCGGCCAGATTGATATCCCTGTGCTTCACGACCAACCTGTGGTACCACCTCAGGTGACCGTCGATCACTCCTATAACCCGTTTAAGAAACGGGATACGATCATCTATCCGGACCGTCAACCCTCCCCGCGTCACTGGGAGACGCTGTACGAGGGACTGCAGAAAACCGACCGTTTAACGGATAGAACCCCTGCAGAACCCGAAGAACCGCTGCTGCACGCTGCCGACCTCGAGTCCTGTGCACTCTGGCAATACGGAGGAAAATATATCTTAGTCCCTACGCAGCAAGGTTTGGTGCTGGTGAACCAGCATCGTGCCCATGTGGCGATCCTCCATGCCCGATTCATCGACCAGATCCGCCTTACTCAAGGCGCCATGCAGCAACTGCTCTTCCCTGAGGTTCTCAGTCTCAGTCCGGAGGACATGGTGCTTCTGGAGCAGATAGCGGATGACCTGCGTACCATCGGTTTCGATATCGAGCAACTGAGCCCCGACAGCTATTCCATCCAAGGCGTACCGGCGCAACTGATTAACCAGTCTCCGATACCGATATTGCAACATATCCTTTCCCAAGTGCGCGAACGCGGAGCCGACACGCCTACCGAATGGCGCGAACAGATAGCCCGGACAATGGCCGAGAGTGCCGCTATTCCTTATGGAAAGACTCTTACCGAAACCGAGATGCGAGATATGATGCAGCGCCTCATCGCACTGCCGCAATACCACCGCACTCCGGAAGGAAAAATCATTCTGTCGCTCCTGAGCGATGATGAAATAAGTAAACGTTTTTAACCATGAAAAAGACACTTATCTTTGTGGTAGCAGCCCTGTTGGCGGCTTGCTCCAAACCCGACCACCTCACCATCCTGCACACCAATGACACCCATTCGCAGGTAGAACCCAATGCGAAGAACTTAGGAGGCTATGCACGCCGTATGGGAAAGATCGAGCAGGAGCGTAAAGCCGACCCGAACCTGCTGTTGGTTGATGCCGGAGACTTCAGTCAGGGAAGTCCTTTCTTTAATTTCTTCCGCGGACGTGTAGAACTCGATGCAATGAACCGCATGGGCTATGACTGCGGTACACTCGGAAACCATGAGTTCGACAACGGGTTGGATACCTTAGCGGCTGTGCTGAAGAACGCTCAGTTCCCTATCGTCTGCGCGAACTATGACTTCACCGGTACGGCTCTGGAAAATAGGATAAAACCCTTCACGATCGTTAACAAAGGCGGCCTGAAAATCGGTATCTTCGGTCTCGGGTGCGACCCCAAAGGTATCATCTCCGATAAGAACTTCGCTCCGGCGAAATACCTCGCCCCCTATCCCGAATTAGCGCAAGCGATGGTGGATACTCTGCGGGCACAGAACTGCGACGTTGTGATCTGTCTCAGCCACATGGGTACCTTCGGTAAAGCACCGGAAGACTTCAGCGATGTAGGCCTGGCGCATAGCACCCGCGGTATCGATGTAATCATCGGAGGACATACCCATGAGTTGCACGTCAACCACTTCGAACCAAACCTCGACGGAGATAGCATACCCATAGCACAAATGACCAAATCCGGCGTCTATTTGGGGAAAATAATGCTACTTCTGGATGACAAAAACGAAAAATAAAACAAAAAAATTTGCATATTTCAGAAAAAAGCAGTAATTTTGCGCCGATTTTCCGAAATATGCGGAAATCAAAGATATTCAGAATTTAAGAAAAAAAATACATAATAACTTATTAAAAACTAAGTATCATGGCAGAAATTGATGCAAAAGTAAAAGCAATTATTGCTGATAAACTGGGTGTCGAAGAATCGCAAGTAGTTAACGAAGCTAACTTCCAAACGGATCTGGGTGCAGACTCTCTGGATACCGTAGAGATGATCATGGAGTTCGAGAAAGAATTCGAGATTGAGATCCCGGACGAGGATACACAGAAGATCGCTACCGTAGGTGACGCTATCGCTTACGTAGAGAAGAAGCTTGGAAAGTAATAGTCTTTTCACATTAGTTTGCGAGTTTACGGGAATACTGTAAACTCGTATGCTATATATAAGGACAAGGGGTTAGAATGCAGTTAAAGCGGGTTGTTATAACAGGTCTCGGAGCGTTAACGCCGGTTGGCAAATCCGCTCCGGAGACATGGCGTGCGCTGGTGAATGGCGAGAATGGTATCGCTCCTATCACCGCCTTCGATGCGTCGCAGTATAAGACGCAGTTTGCCGGAGAAGTCAAGGGGTTTGACCCGACGACAGTGATTGACAAGAAAGAGGCGCGTAAGATGGATCGTTTTACCCAGTTCTCCGTGTGCGTTGCCGATGAAGCTTTGCGCGATAGCGGGCTGGACTTGGAGAAAGAGGACCGCACTCGCGTCGGTGTGATCTGGGGTAGCGGTATGGGCGGACTGCTGACTATCGAAGAGCAGATCATCGACTTCGCCAAAGGCGACGGCGTACCTCGTTTCAACCCCTTCATGATCCCGAAAGCCATCCCCAGCATCGCAGCCGGACAGATATCCATTCGCTTCGGTCTGGGTGGCCTCAGCTTCTCCGTATCAACCGCCTGTTCGTCTTCGTCGCACGCAGTAGCCTCTGCTTTTGACCAGCTTCGTTTGGGTCACGCGGATATACTGCTCACCGGAGGTGCGGATGCCGATGTGACCTACAGCGGTGTCGGTGGATTCTCTTCCATGCATGCTCTCTCTACCAATAACGAACATCCCGAGACAGCCAGCCGTCCCTTCTCGAAGTCCAGAGACGGGTTCGTGTTAGGCGAAGGAGCTGCTTGTCTTATCCTAGAGGAGTACGAGCATGCCAAAGCACGCGGCGCGAAGATATACGCCGAGATGGTAGGTGAAGGTATGACCTCCGATGCGTATCATATGACGGCACCCGACCCCGACGGGAAAGGAGCGGAACGCGTCATGCGGCTCGCCATCAAAGATGCCGGACTGCAGCCGGAGGACATCGATTATATCAATACACACGGTACCTCCACTCCGCTGGGCGATGTGACGGAACTGAAGGCAATCCAGCGCGTGTTCGGCAATCATGTCTATGACATGAACCTGGATTCCACCAAGTCGATGACCGGTCACCTGATCGGTGCTACAGGAGCCGTAGAAGCTATGGCATGCGTCATGGCACTTAAAGACGGTATTATCCCGCCGACCATCAACCACGACCCCGAAGACTTGGACGAGAACATCGACTATCGCATAAACTTCACCTTTGACAAAGCGCAGAAACGCGATATCCGCTACGCCCTGAGTAACAACTTCGGCTTTGGCGGACACAACGCCTGCCTGCTCTTCAAAAAGTGGGAGGAGTGATCGTTTAGAGTTTAGTGTTTAGTGTTTAGAGATATAGGGATGGATGCCCCTTAAAAGCATCTATATTAGTCACAAAAAATAATTTAAGGTATTATGATTACAAAAATCGGTGAGAACGCAGGCCTCGTATGGGGTGCTCTGCAAAATGGTGCTCAGGGTATCAAGGCTCTGAAAAAAGTAACCAAACTGAAAAACGAGGACCTTTTCTTGGCTCTCGGATGGCTCGCTCGTGAGGGTAAACTGACCTTTACCGAGGCTGCAGCTGACACTATTGTAGCTCTGGCTTAATATGGTTATAGCTATCGTTGGCGCTTCAGGCTCCGTCGGACAGGAATTGCTGGCTGTTCTTGAACAGCGGCAATTCCCCGTCTCCGAACTAAAACTATTCGGTTCGGAGCGGAGTGCCGGAACAAAGTACACCTTCTGCGGCAAAGAGTACACGGTACAACTGCTGCAACATAACGACGCTTTCAAGGGCGTCGATATTGCTTTTGTCTCCGCGGGCGCAGGCGTGTCACGTGCGTATGCGGAGGACATCACCCGCTTCGGTACCATCATGATCGATAACTCATCCGCCTTCCGAATGGAGGAGGATGTGCCCCTCGTAGTACCCGAAGTGAATGCGTCGGATGCCTTAAACCGTCCGCGTAACATCATCGCGAACCCGAATTGCACGACGATTCAGATGGTAGTGGCGCTTCAGGCTATCGAGAACCTGACGCACATCCGTCGCGTACATGTAGCTACCTATCAAGCGGCTTCGGGAGCAGGAGCACAGGCGATGAAAGAACTCGAAAATCAATACCGTCAGGTGCTCAACGGAGAAGAAGTGACGGTAAACAAATTCGCGTACCAGTTAGCCTATAATGTCATCCCGCATATTGACGTATTCACCGACAACGGCTACACCAAAGAGGAGATGAAGATGTTTAACGAGACGCGTAAGATCATGCACTCGGATATCAAGGTCAGCGCCACTTGTGTGCGTGTACCCTCCCTCCGAGCACATAGCGAGACTATCTGGATCGAGACTGAGCACCCTGTTTCCGTAGAACAGGCGAGAGAGGCGTTCTCCAAAGCCCAAGGCTGTGTGCTGATGGATGAGCCGGAGAACAAAGTATATCCGATGCCTCTGTTCCTCAGCGGTAAAGATGAAGTGTTCATCGGACGTATCCGCAAAGACCTCACGGATGAGTGCGGGCTGAGTTTCTGGTGCGTGAGTGACCAGATCCGCAAGGGTGCCGCTCTCAATGCTGTACAGATAGCGGAATGGTTATTGAATCACGCAATAGTCACACAATAATCGCGCAATAATCACCCAATAGGGGTCTTATGTAGGCCTTATTTTTTATAGTGTTTAGAGGTTTTTTACGGTTGAAAGAACCATGAACAATGTACCAAACATCGAAATAATGGCTCCGGTAGGATGCTGGGAGAGCTTGGCAGCGGCTATACACGCCGGTGCTACGAGTGTCTATTTCGGTATTGAGCACCTGAATATGCGTGCCCGTTCGTCGGTGAACTTCACGACCGATGATATGGCTACCATCGCAGCTACCTGTCGCGAAGCAGGGGTTAAGACCTACCTGACGGTCAATACCGTTATGTATCCCGAAGACCTGCCGCTGATGCGTCAGATAGTGGATAAAGCGCATGCCGTAGGTGTAGATGCCATCATCGCCAGCGATATCGCGGTTATGCAATACGCCAACAGCATCGGTCAGGAAGTACACCTCTCTACACAGTTGAATATCGCGAACACCGAAGCCCTGAAGTTCTATGCGCAGTTTGCGGACGTCGTAGTCTTGGCGCGCGAACTGAATATGGAACAGGTAGCCTCTATCTATCGCGACATCCAAGAGCAACATATCTGCGGTCGCAGCGGAGAGCTCATCCGCATCGAGATGTTCTGTCACGGTGCGCTTTGTATGGCTGTCAGCGGAAAATGCTATTTGAGCCTCAATAACTACGGCCTATCCGCTAACCGCGGAGCGTGCGTACAAGTGTGTCGCCGCGGCTACACGGTCAAAGACAAATCGTCGGATCTGGAGCTGGATGTGGACAATCAGTATATCATGAGCCCCAAAGACCTGAAGACCATTCATTTCCTCAATAAGATGCTGGATGCCGGTGTACGGGTACTGAAGATCGAAGGCCGTGCCCGCGGAGCCGAATACGTCGATACCGTTGTGCGCTGTTATCGCGAAGCCGTGGAAGCATGGCAGAACGGAGAATATGCAGACAGCCGCATCATTGAACCGAAGATAGCCGACTGGAATGAACGCCTGAGCCGTGTCTTCAACCGCGGGTTCTGGGACGGGTATTACCAGGGGCAGAAACTGGGAGAATGGACTCATGTCTATGGCAACAAAGCTACCCGTAAGAAGGTCTATGCGGCGAAATGCACCAATTTCTTCAAGAACCTAAGTGTGGCGGAGTTTGTAGTGGAAGCTGTTGATGCGATTGAGGAAGGTCAGTCGCTGCTCATCACGGGCGAGACGACCGGTGTCTATGAGTGTACGGCGCACGACATGCATGATGCTAAAGGACAACCGACCAAACAAGTAAAGAAAGGACAATTTTTTGCCATCAAGACGGATACACTGATCCGTCGAGGCGATAAATTGTTTATATGGGACGAAACGAATGAATGAGATAGCGCACATAGTATCCTGCTCAAGTGCACCCTGGTGCGCTTGGTTGATGTTTGGCCTCCTGATCTGTGCTTTACTCAGCGAGGCGTATCAACCGGGCGTCATCACCCAGGCGAAGAACTCTCTATCGGCACAGACCGACCGTATGTACAAAGAGTCTCCGGCTACCTTGATGGGACAACTGCTCATGGGGATCTTCCGCATCGGTATCATCGCCATGGCGATCTATCTCTGCTGCACGACCGAGGCTTTTACAATAAAGGGCTATGGAGTCATCTACGGCATCGTTCTGGCCGGACTGAGTATCAAAATGCTATGCCATCTGTTCATCGATTTCACCTTTGACCTATCCCGTCATTTCGGTTCCCCCTACGAGCATTACGGCAATATCGTCACGCTCGTTACAGTCCTCCTTTACCCGGTGCTGTTGATCCTGATGCGTGTGGGTTCACCAATACTCAACAGATGGTTGGTCGGCTCCATCGCCGCGGTTTTCCTACTGATATGGTTCTATCGTTCCTGGAAACAATTTGTCAATAGTCCTATCGCCATCCTTTATTTGCTTATCTATAGCCTTACCCTGGAGTTGCTGCCTTGGGCACTGCTATTCATTATATCCGATCAAATAATTGCTATCTTATGATACAAAAACTACTTTTTTCTCAACCCCGTCCATCTACGGAGCACAACCCCTATACCCGTTTGGAGACGCAGTTTGGTGTGAAATGCGATTTCTATCAGTTCATTCATATCGAAGGACTGGAAGCACGTGAGTTTCGTCAACAGCGTATCAATCCGATGGATTTTACAGCGGTTATTTTGAACTCCAAACTGGGAGCGGAACACTATTTCCGTATGTGCGAGGAGATGAGACTGAATGTACCGGACTCGATGCACTACTATTGCAACTCGGAGTCGGTAGGACTGTACTTGCAGAAATTCATTAACTATCGCAAGCGCAAAGTCTTCTTCCCTGAGAGCGGCAATAAATTCGAAGACCTGCTGCCCGCCATGCATCGCCGTCCCAACGAGAAATATCTGATGGTACTATCGGATATCCATACAGACGACCAGATCAATATGTTCGCCGAGAACGGTATTGAAGTGACACCCGCTATTATGTACCGCACGGTGACCACTCCTTGGCCGGCAGATAAACCCTTCGACTACGACCTTATCGCGCTCTTCACGCCGGCAGGTGTAACGTCTCTCAAGGAGAATTTCCCTGACTGGAAACAGGGTAATACCCTCATTGCTGCCTTCGGTAATGGTACTATTCGGGTTTTGGAAGAAGCAGGTTTCCGCGTCGATATAGAAGCCGGACAAGGACTGCCTTTCGCTTCCCTGCCGCTGGCTATTGCGGACTATCTGGAGAAGAATGAGTGAATGATTGGTAATTGGTGATTGGTGATTGGTGATTGGTGATTGGTAATTGGTGAGTGGTAATTGGTGAGTGGTAATTGGTGAGTGGTAATTGGTGAGTGAATGAATAGGTTTCCGAAAGAAAACAAACTCTGCGGACAGCTGCGCATCGCACAACTGTATAAAGAGGGTCAGCGCTTCACGGCGTGGCCTTTACGTGTGACGTTTCAAGCCGTCAACATTCAGAAATCAGACGTCAGCAATCAGATTCTCGTCTGGGCGCCCAAATCCCTCTTCAAAAAAGCAGTCCAGCGAAACCACCTGCGTCGTTTGATGCGCGAAGCCTATCGCTTACATCAAGACCTCCTGGGCGAGAAGCACTACCTTATTGCCTTCAATTATATGGATAAGGAAGAACTGTCTTTTGCTGTTATTGAGAAAGCTGTATGCAAAGCCCTGAAAAAAATAGCGGAGAGTTAAATCAACAACCGGAGATGAAAAATCAATCTCCCATGTCCAATTCCCAATGGAAAATTTTCGTAAGAAAGATTTTCCTTCTCCCCGTCTATTTCTATCGGGTCTTTATCTCACCATTGACACCTCCCTCCTGCCGCTATACACCTACCTGCAGTCAATACATGGTAGAAGCGGTACTCAAATACGGTATTTTTAAAGGCGGCTGGCTGGGTATCAAACGGATCCTCCGTTGTCATCCTTGGGGCGGATCCGGCTATGACCCTGTGCCATAAAATTTCAAATTTCAAATCTCAAATCTCCAATGCGAATAGATATCATCACCTGTTGTCCCGAATTACTCGAGTCACCGTTAAACCACTCTATCATACAGCGTGCAAAGACCAAAGGTCTTTGTGAAATATACGTGCATAACTTACGTGATTGGACGCTGGATAAACATCGTAAAGTGGATGACTATGCTTTCGGGTTTGGTGCCGGTATGGTACTGCAAATAGAACCCATTGATCGCCTCATCACCCATCTTAAATCCGAACGCAACTACGATGAGATCATCTTCACCGCACCGGACGGCGAACGCTTTGACCAAAAGGCCGCTAACTCCCTTTCGCTGAAGGAGAATATTATCATCCTTTGCGGCCATTACAAGGGCGTTGACCAGCGCGTGCGCGATCATCTCATTACCAAAGAATATTCGATCGGCGATTTCGTACTTACCGGAGGGGAAATGCCCGCAGCGATGATGACTGATGCCATCGTCCGTCTCTTACCCGGAGCACTCGGCGACGTAGAGTCTGCCCTTAACGACTCCTTCCAAGACGGCTTGCTCGAAGCAGGCGTATACACGCGCCCTGCCGAATACAAGGGATGGAAAGTGCCCGAGATCCTACTCAGCGGACACCAGGCGAAGATAGAAGAATGGAACTATGAGCGGTCTTTAGCGCATACCAAAGAAAGGAGACCTGATTTGTTGGAAGAGAACTGAAATATCCTTTTATGCCACTAATGGTTACATTTTGCAAACTGCAATTGACAGAATGAAGAAAAATAACACTTTTTTGATAAAATATTTGGTCAGTTCGTCAAAAAGCAGTACTTTTGCACCGTGTTTTTCATGGTATTAGATTTAAGGTTAAGTAAAAGGTTGGGTTGTCGTGAGACAACCTTCTTTGTTTTATAGAGGTTTTCTTTTGAAAAATCAGCGCAAAGGATAGTTTTTGCGCAAGGTCTCAAATCGCTCCGGATATGCTTTGAGCACTTCGGTAATGGTTTCAAGCCAATTCTTCTCCTGCACCTTTTTAGGCGGCAAAAGCGGTAAAGCAACAGCCGGTAACTGCAATTCTTCTGCAATCCGATTCAAGCACATCTGCGAAGCATTCCATTTTCCCTCCTGTGAATAGCCCGCAATATGCATAGAGGCGCGAAAAGCACCGTTTAAGACCTTTCTATCGATAGCCGGTTCATTCTCCCAGGTATCCAAGATATACGGATGTCCGCTCTCTAATAGTGCTTTTTCATCCACTACGCCTCCACGTGCCGCATTGATGATGAGTGCACCGGGTTTACAGCGCTTCAAAAACGCTTCATCGCAGAGATGGAACGTAGAACTATCCAAAGGAGTGTGGAAGGTAATGACATCCGCTTTTTCGGCTATCTCGTCAAGCGAAACACCAATTCCTTTAGGCGGATCATTCAGCAGTATGTTCATCCCCCTTCGCTTAGCCATTTCGGCCACCAACGAACCGACATGCCCCACTCCCACGATACCGATAGTTGAAAAAGGGGAAATGGGAAATGGGAAATGGGAAATTACTTCCTCTATCGCTTCTTCGATATATTCGCAAACCGCCTTGGCATTACAGCCCGGACAAGACGCCCAATGAATACCCTGCGCTTCACAATAGGCCGTGTCTATATGGTCAAAACCAATCGTAGCCGTACAGACCAGCCGCACGCGTGAACCTTCTAATAATATCTTATTGATCTGCGTGCGTGTGCGCACGACTAATACATCCGCTTCCCGTACTGCCAAAGCATCGATTTGTTCCGGTTCAAGCGGACAAACCTGCACCTGCGGCCAGTTCATGCGGACCGCTTCTACGAGATACGGAATATGTGCGTCGCAAACAAGGACCAATTTCCAATTACCAATTAGTATTTGATATTATCTATCAGCCGAACAGGACCGCAATAGACCGTCACACACCCGATAGCATGCTCAAAACCGACAGCAGGCAACAAAGTCGTCTGGTCCACGATTTCGTAATACTCCACTTCCAGACCCTCTACCGCATTGATAGTATCAATAACACGTTGCTGCACTTGCGCTACCGTAGCCCCTGCCTCTTTCGCCCATTTTAACGATTCAAAAAGTGTCTTACTGATAGCCAAAGCAGTTTTTTTCTCGGCATCCGAAAGGCGTTCATTACGACTGGAAAGCGCCAAACCCGATTCCTCTCGTACAATAGGACAATTCACGATCTGCAAGTTTCCAAACGTACCGGCCATAGAACTATGTTCTACCATATGATGGATGATCGCTAACTGCTGAAAATCTTTCTCACCAAAATAAGCCTTATCAGGTTGTACCAGATAGAACAGACGACTTACCACCTGTACGACTCCGTTGAAATGTCCGGGACGCATCTTACCTTCCATCATCGTATCCAAACCCGCAAAATCAAAAGCGAAGGTTGAATCCATCTCTTCAGCGGTGTACATCTCTTCAGGCGTAGGGGCAAACACAAAATCAGCACCAATCCTCTGCAATAACTCCGCATCGCGGTTGATATCCCTCGGATACTTCGCCAAATCCTCTTTGTTATTAAACTGAGTAGGATTCACAAAAACCGAAACGAAACAGACATTGTTCTCATTCACCGCACGTTCCACCAAACTGGCGTGCCCCGCATGTAATGCACCCATCGTTGGCACCAGTCCAATTGTTTTACCAGATGTTTTGCAAGCCGTCACTATAGCCTGAAGTTCTTTTTTGGTAGTTATTATTTGCATAATAAAAATGATAAAAATAGGTACTTTTTCGTTAAAAACGCGCAAAGTTAGTGAAAAATTATGGAAAAATAAAATTTTTCAGCACTTTTTTAGCTTTTTTTTTCGTTAATCCAATTTTTTTTTGTAATTTTGTAGCGCGAAAAAATGTGCATACGCCTATGAAAGAGCCGAATCGTATTTTATTTATCTCTCAGGAGATATACCCTTACTTGGCAGAAGAGACGCCTGTACGCTTATTGAACCGTCAAATACCTGAGTATTTTCAGGGGCACGGCTATGAGACACGGACCTTCATGCCTAAGTTTGGTGAAATCAATGAGCGCCGAAATCAGCTGCATGAGGTTATTCGTCTCTCGGGTATGAATCTGATCATTGAGGATTCGGATCATCCGCTGCTCATTAAAGTAGCCTCTATCCAATCGGCTCGTATTCAGATTTATTTCATTGATAATGATGACTTGTTCCATCGCCGCAAAGGCGTGAAGGACGAGAATGGCGTAGAGTACAGCGATAACGACGATCGCGTTATCTTCTATGCGCGCGGTGTGATCGAAACGGTGAAGAAACTACGTTGGACGCCGGATATCATTTTATGCTCCGGCTGGCTGAGTGCCTTGGCACCGCTGTACCTGAAGCGCGTCTTCAATGACGAACCGTTCTTCGCACATTCGAAAATAGTGCTGATGCTGGATGATAACGAATACGAACGTCCGTTCCCTACACGCTTCACGGAGAAACTGCGTATCGAGGGTATCACCAATACCGATGTGCGCGGTATAGACGGCTTCCCGGTAGGCTATGAGGAACTGATGCGCTTGGCGGTTGATTTCTCGGATGCCATCGTATATGCCACCCCTAAAGTGAACCAGCGTGTTGCGAACTATGTAGAGACGAAGGGAAAACCAATATTGCCTTTTGAACAAACAGAAACACCGGTAGAGGCCAGCAAGCGTCTATGGGATTTCTGCCAGACTATCTTGGCGAAAGAAACAGAGGAAAATGAGTAAAAAACAAGCGTTGATAGGGTTCATCCTCGCCTTTGTAATTGCCTTCACGGCCTGCAAAGACGATGTGGCGAATACAGGAGAATCGGTGCTGACCCCCGAGGACGAAGTGGTTGTATTGGCTGATACTTTTGCTTTTCGTTCGGCGGTGGATAGCTGTCGAGCTATTATTTCCCAGGCAGACTCCTTCTTATTGGGTGAAATAGAGTCGGACTACGGTGTACTGCATGCCTCTATCTTAACGCAATTGGCCTGCCCGGAGGGCTATCATTATCCGGAGGGCTTCTCTCGTGAATCGGTGGACTCGATTTGCCTTTTCATGTATTATCAGAGTTGGGTAGGAGATGCTAACTCTCCCTTGGCGATCAACGCCTACATGATGGATCGGAATACCTTCCGTTATTCCGGAACATATCCCACGAATATCAATATCTCGGATTACTGCTCACGTGACTTGAGTATCCTGAAGAACCATCGCATCGTTGTGGCCTCGGAGAAACTGGATTCCATTAAGAATAACGACGGCACCTACTCGCCCATGCTCCGCATGAAACTCAATGACGACTTCACGCAATACTTCGCTGCGATCCAGACTTTCGAGAGTCAGGAGCGTTTCAATGAGCAATTCAAAGGCTTGTTAATTGAGACGTCGTTCGGTTCCTCTACCATCCTGAATATCTCCGATATCGCATTAGGCGTGTTCTATCATTTCACGTACTCCAAAAACGGAAAGGATACCACAGTGAATGACATGAAAGCCTTCTATGCCAACTCCGAAGTACGCACGGTGAATCATCTCTTTTATGAGGATAAAAAGCAGTTGGTAGAAGAGATGCAACAGGACTCCGACACCTATAATTATATCGTAGCACCCGCGGGCGTGTACACGCGCCTGGAGTTTCCGATGGAAGTGATCGCGGATACTATTATCAGTAGCCTGATATATGATTCGACATGGAATGCAACACACGATAGCGTTACCATTCTCTCCAAGCGCCCGTACGTTAACAAAGCGCAGGTACGCGTAGAGGTAACAAATGTTTTCTCCGGCGCTACAGCCGATATCACACGCGATGATTGGTTACAACCGGCCGCGTATATGTTGCTGATCAAAGAGAACAGTATGGAGCGATTCTTTAAGAATAAAGAACTGCCTTCGGACACCTGCGCCCTCTTATCGGCATTGCAGCAAGGCACTGACTCATTAGGTAACACGACGTATTTCTACTCATATGATCTTTCGGATTTCTTAACAAATCAGTTACGCAAGGAGTCCGGAGAATCCAACTTATCGATGATGTTAGTGCCTGTGACGGTAGATATCAATAGCAGTTCAGTTGTTACCTCGGTAAGGCAGCAACAGACTGTATCTGCCACGCAGATTCACTCCGCGAAGAACGGAATGTCATTGGAGATAGTGTACAGCGGATTCTAAGATTAACCCGCTTTCTGAAGACGCGTCAGACGGGCGCGATCTAATTTCTCTTGAACAAAAGCTTTGGTAACGGTGAATGATTTTGATTCACCGATTTTTTTATGGCTCGGTAAATCGAACATCAAGTCGGTCATCACGGACTCCATCAGTCCGCGCAAGCCGCGTGCGCCGAGTTTATACTCGATAGCTTTATCTACGATAAAATCGAGCGCATCGTCATCGAAGACAAGCGATACGTTGTCCATCGCCATCAACTTCTTATATTGCTTGGTAAGCGCGTTTTTCGGTTCGGTGAGGATATTACGCAGCGCTACCTTATCAAGCGGTTGCAGATAGGTCAAAACCGGTAAACGACCAATAATCTCGGGTATCAATCCGTATGACTTAAGGTCCTGCGGTGCGATATACTGCAGCAAGTTATTCTTATCCACTTGAGCGGCCTTCTCTTGCGCAGCAAAACCTACCGTCTGCGTGTTCATGCGCTGCGAGATCTTACCCTCAATACCGTCAAAGGCTCCGCCGCAAATAAAGAGGATATTCTTTGTGTCTACCTGCAGCAGCTCCTGGTCCGGATGTTTACGTCCTCCCTTAGGCGGTACATTGACGATAGAGCCCTCCAACATTTTCAAAAGACTCTGCTGCACCCCTTCGCCACTCACATCGCGAGTGATGGACATATTCTCCGACTTACGGGCGATCTTATCGATCTCATCGATGAAGATAATACCTCGCTGCGCTTTCTTCACATCGAAATCCGCATCTTGCAACAGGCGGACCAACAAAGACTCCACGTCTTCGCCTACATATCCCGCCTGCGTCAAGGCGGTCGCATCGCCGATAGCAAAAGGTACCTTCAGCATTTTTGCTATCGTACGAGCTAATAAGGTCTTTCCTGTACCCGTCGAACCCACCAGCAAGATATTGCTTTTCTCTATCTCTACATCATCATTGCTGATTTCCTGCAGGAGACGTTTGTAGTGGTTATAAACGGCTACAGAAAGATACCGTTTGGCCTCATCCTGGCCAATGACATACAAGTCCATGAATTCTTTCATCTCTTGCGGAGTCGGGAGGGTTTCCATATTTAGGGAATCCTCCGCAGTACTTTCCTTCTTCGGCATCGTAGCGATCATCTGATGACCGGCTTCAATGCACTCGTTACAAATCATCACTTCGTCCGACATACCTGTGAAGAGGTACTCCATCGGACGACCGCAGAAACTACAAACTCTTTGTGACTTACGTGCCATTATTCTTTCTTGGTGTAAACACGATCAATCATACCATACTCCAAGGCCTCTGCAGCTGTCATCCAGTGGTCACGATCCGCATCTTGGCGTATCTGCTCCATAGACTTACCGGACTTATCGGAGATGATCTGATAGAGTTCGTCTTTTAGTTTAAGAATCTCTTTAGCTGTTATCTCAATATCACTCGCCTGCCCCTGGATGCCTCCTAAGGGTTGATGAATCATCACGCGGCTATGAGGTAATGCAGCACGCATTCCTTTCTCTCCGGCTACGAGCAACACAGCACCCATAGAAGCTGCCAAACCCGTGCAGATAGTGGCTACACGCGCCTTAACAAACTGCATCGTGTCATAGATGCCCAAACCGGCATAAACAGAACCGCCCGGCGTATTAAGATACAGGTTAATATCACGCTCGCTATCCGTAGAGTCCAGATAGAGCAACTGCGCCTGGATGACATTGGCCGTATAATCATTTACCTCTGTACCGAGGAAAATAACACGATCCATCATCAAGCGACTGAAGACGTCCATCTGGGTCACGTTCAACTGACGTTCCTCCAGGATAGTAGGCGATATATATCCGCTGCTCGCGCGGGTTGAATCCATGCTGCGAGACATGATATTCTCTACATGCATGGAATTCAAACCCTGCGAAACGGCGTATTTAAGAAAGTCGTTTTTCATTCGTTTTAGGGAATGGATTTATTTCTTCAATGCTGCTTTCTTCTCAGCACGACGTGCTTGCGCCAATTGGATATCATACGCGATTGGCGAAGCGATGAACAGAGACGAATAAGTACCTACGATAACACCCATCAAGAGAGCGAATACGAAGCCTTGGATTGTCTCACCGCCGAATACGAAGATTGCCAACAGAACGACGAACGTACTCATAGAGGTCGAGAACGTACGGCTCAAGGTGTTGTTCAATGCATCGTTGATATTGATCTTGCGCTCGCGCTTCGGATACAGCGTGTTGTACTCACGTACACGGTCGAAGATGACCACGGTATCGTTGATCGAATAACCGATAACGGTCAAGATAGCTGCGATGAACGATTGGTCGATCTCCATAGAGAACGGCATGATCTTCCAAAGGATAGCGTACAGACCCAAGATAATGACGGTATCGTGCGCCAAAGCAACCAATGCACCTACCGAGTAAGCGAAGTTGCGGAAACGCAGCAAGATATAGAGGAAGATAACTACCAATGCCGCCAAGACTGCCCAAACGGCACTCGTCTTGATATCATCCGCAATAGCCGGACCTACTTTCTGGCTCGACATAATACCAACCTCTGCATTCGACTCCGTCGTCGTGAAGTCCTCATAGGTGATGTTCTCACCCAAGAACGGCTTACAACCCACATAGAGCAGAGAGTCGATCTTATCATTCGCATTAGCCGACTCATCGTTGATACGATAGTTGGTCGAGATACGTACCTGGTTAGCATCGTTACCATAGGTAATTACATTCAACGAGAACAACTCACCATCCTCAAGCGTAGCGCTGAAGGTTTTATCCAGATTAGCGCGTACTTCTTGCGTGTTGATGTTCTGATCAAAACGAACCACATAGTTACGTCCACCGGAGAAGTCGATACCCAAGTTCAGTTTACCGAACAAGTGCGGCTCCAAACCGAGGATAGCGAAGATCAATACAACGCCGGATACGCAGTAAGCAATCTTACGAGCATTGACAAAGTCAAAGTGGATATTCTGCAAGAAGTTATGCATCAACTTCGTAGTGAAGCTCAACTCCTTTGCGTCCTCTTTCTTGCAGTAGTCTTCCAGCAACAGACGAGTGATGAACACAGCCGTCAAGAAGGACGAGATGATACCGATCATGTAGGTTACAGCGAAGCCCTTGATCGGACCCGTACCGAAGATAGCCAAGATAGCACCGGTCAGGAACGAAGTAACGTTCGCGTCCACAATGGCACTGATGGCACCCTTGAAACCGTCCTCAATAGCCTTACGCATACCCTTACCGCCGCGCAACTCCTCACGGATACGCTCGTAGATAAGCACGTTCGCATCGACCGCCATACCCATCGTCAAGACGATACCGGCAATACCCGGCAAGGTCAGAACAGCGCTGAACGAAGACAGAATACCTACCAGCAGGAAGACGTTGCATACCAATGCTGCATCGGCAATCAAACCCGGAATCCAACCATAATAGAAGATCATATAGATCAAGATCAGCACGAAGCCTAACAGGAACGAGAGCAAACCGGCTTGGATAGCCTCGCGACCCAGAGACGGACCTACAACGCTCTCCTCAATGATATGTGCCGGAGCCGGCATCTTACCGGACTTCAAGGTGTTCGCCAAGTCTTTTGCCTCTTCTACAGTGAAGTTACCGGTGATTTGGCTACGACCGCCTGCGATCTCATCATTAACCTTCGGGAAACTGTATACATAGCCGTCCAATACGATAGCTACACATTTACCGATGTTCTGACCTGTCAGGTGCTGCCATTTACGGGCACCCTCTGCGTTCATAGCCATCGAAACCTCGGCATAAGCACTCATCTGCGAGAAGTCAGCACGAGCATCCGTGATAACATCTCCTTCCAGACTTGCACGACCATCAGCCTTTGCCTTCAAAGCAATCAGTTGATAGTACGAACCGCGCTCATCTACCGGCTTGACAGACCAGCAGAAACGTACATCCTGCGGCAGAACAGTCTTCGCGATACGAGACTGCAACATCTCATTTACCTTGGCGGTATCCGAATAGTGAACATAAGCACCTACTACCGGACCACGACTTGCCTGACCATTTTCGCTGATCGGCGTGTTCAGCAGAGCAAACAGCGGGTTGTTACGTTTGTACTCAGCAATCTGAGCCTCTTGGTTAGCTGCAGCTGCAGCAGAATCCGTATTTAGGTTCTCTACCAGGTCTGCCAGGTCATCACCTTCCGGCTTAACGGTCTCAGCCTCTGCTTTCGGAGCCTCTTCCTTTACAGCCTCATCCTCAGGAGCCATGGCTGCGAACTCACGGTTGATCTGTGCCAAAGCAGGAAGAATCTCGGATAACTCATAGGTCTCCCAGAACTCCAAGTTAGCACTACCTTGCAGCAGTTTCTCTACACGCTTCGGATCTTTGATACCCGGCAACTCAATCAGGATACGACCGGATTGAGCTAACTTCTGGATGTTCGGCTGTACAACACCGAAACGGTCGATACGGGTACGAAGCACATTGAACGAGTTGTTGATAGCGTCCTCTACTTCTTCGCGAATAACTTTCTCAACCTCAGCGTCCTCCATGTTGCTCTTCACTTTGTCCTTCAACTCCATTGTAGCAAAGATCGAAGCCAACTTAGCATTCGGAGCTACCTCGTGGAAAGACTGGAAGAACAGCGTCAGGAAATCATCGCCGCTCTTTTTCTGCTTCTCTTTAGCTGCAGCAATCGCATTCTTGTAGTTCTCCGAAGTGTTATGACCACTCAACGCATCAAGGATCTCCGGTACGGAAACCTCCATCGTGATGTTCATACCGCCCTTCAAGTCAAGACCCAAGTTGATCTCTTTCTCGCGGCACTGCTTCAGCGTGTTACCAAACCAAATCTTCTTGGTTGCAATCGAGTCATAGAAAAATGCCTCTTTCACTTTCGCTACAGAGTCATTCACTACCCCGTCAACCGTGGCCTGAGCCTCAGCATAGGCTTTGGCTTTTCGATCGTACTGGCGCGTTCTGAAAGAGAACGACAGATAGTAGGCGCATGCCAAGAAAAGACATACGGCCAAAATTCGAATTAGTCCTTTGTTTTGCATAATTGTTTGTTGTGTATTTTTAATAATATAATATGCAATTTTTCGCGTATGCGTAGCGCACACATTCGCGCACGACACACAAAAAGTGCGCAAAGGTACAACATTTTTTTCAATTACGCAAATTTTTTTAGAAATTTTGCGCTATTTTCCCTAAAAATCCATTTATGCACCCGTTTTTGTTTTTCTAAATTAATTAGACTTTTATTAGAGGCAAATCGGAGGCTTGTTGGAGTAAAGTCGTATTGTCGTTGAGAAAGTTGGGTTCAGATTTTTTTTACCGTTTTCTTGCGTATGTCAAAAAAAAGCAGTAATTTTGCGCCGCAAAATTGAAATCAACTAAACAATATAGCAAAATGAGTAAAGCATTATTAATGATTTTGGACGGATGGGGCATCGGTCATAAAGATACCGCTGATGCCATCCATTGTACCTCCACGCCCCACTGGGACAAGTTATTGCAAACCTATCCGAACTCGCAGTTGCAAGCGAGTGGTGAGAATGTCGGTCTTCCCGAAGGCCAAATGGGAAACTCCGAAGTGGGTCACCTCAATATCGGTGCAGGGCGTGTGGTTTATCAGGATCTGGTGAAGATCAACCGCGCATGCAAAGACGGTAGTATTTTAGAGAATCCGGAGATTAAAGCCGTCTTTAGTTATGCTAAAGAGAATGGCAAGAAGATCCATTTCATGGGTCTTACTTCCAACGGAGGCGTACATTCCAGCCTCGAGCACCTGTTCTACCTCTGCGATATCGCGGCTAAATACGAACTGCAAGGCAAGACCTTCATCCATTGCTTCATGGACGGTCGTGATACCGACCCTCGTTCGGGTATCGGATTCATTGACCAGCTCGAGGCACATTGCGCGAAATCGGCCGGTGAGATTGCCTCTATCGTAGGACGTTTCTATGCTATGGACCGCGATAAACGCTGGGAGCGCGTGAAAGTAGGATACGACCTGTTGGTAAGCGGCATAGGTGCTGCTTTTGAGAACATGCACGAAGCGATGCAAGCCAGCTATGACGCAGAAGTAACGGACGAATTCATCAAGCCGATCGTACATGTGCGCAACGGCAAACCGCTCGCTACGATCGAGGAAGGCGACGCTGTTATCTTCTTCAACTATCGTAACGACCGCGCCAAAGAGATCACGATCGCACTTACACAGCAAGACATGCCGGAGAATGGAATGAAGACCATTCCGAACCTCCATTACTGCTGTATGACGCCGTACGATTCTTCCTTCCAAGGCCTGCACATTCTCTTCCCGAAGGAGAACGTCACCAATACCCTCGGAGAAGTAGTCAGCAAACTGGGACTCAAGCAGTTACGTATTGCAGAGACCGAGAAATTTGCACACGTCACTTTCTTCTTTAACGGTGGTCGTGAGGCGGAATTCGAGAACGAAGACCGTATCTTGATCCCGAGTCCGAAAGTAGCCACCTACGACCTACAGCCGATGATGTCCGCTCCGGAAGTGACCATCGCCCTGCGTGATGCTCTCAACAGTCAGAAATACGATTGCATCATCCTCAACTACGCCAATGGCGACATGGTCGGTCACACGGGTGTTTACAACTCCATTCAACAGGCCATCACAGCTATCGATATCTGCGTAAACGAGACCGTAGAAACGGCTTTACGCAATGACTACGAGATCATCATCATTGCGGATCACGGTAACTGCGACAATGCCATCAATGCCGACGGCACACCGAACACGGCACACAGCCTCAACCCCGTTCCGTTCGTATATATCAGTAAAGATCACACGAACGCACGCGTGGAGAACGGTATCCTCGCAGATGTAGCACCTTCTATCTGTCATATCCTTGGCATCGAGCCGCCGAAAGAAATGACCGGTAAGTGCTTGATCAAAAACTAAATAAAAGAAAGCGGCCCGAAAGGGTCGCTTCTTTTTGTGAGTTTCCTCTACGTAAGTAAAGGTTAATTACTCCTGAACCTCAGCAGGAGCAGCCTCCTCAGCAGGAGCAGCCTCCTCAACAGGAGCCTCAGCCTCAACAGCAGGAGCCTCAGCCTCAACAACAGGAGCCTCAGCCTCAGCCTCACAGCACTTTTTGTCGCACTTGTTTCCGCAAGCCATTGCAGCGAAAGCAACAGCTACGATAAGAAGCATCTTTTTCATACTCAAAATTGTTTTTTTAAGCTTAAAATTATGTTATGTCTTCGCCTTTTTGCGAAAAACGGTGCAAAAGTACGATATTTTTTGCATATATCCAAAAAAAATTGTAATTTTGCGCAATAAATTTTGCATTTTATGGGAAAAAAGAATATTTTTGATAAATCTGATGCTATTTTTCTGGGCATAAATATACTTTTAGCGGTCGTAGTCGTCGTCATTATTTTAGTGTCCCTGATCGCGTATCTCAAGAGTTACACCCAGCATGGAGTGGAAGTGGAAGTGTCGAATGTGCGCGGGTTAGCGAAAGAAGATGCAGAAGCTGTACTGGATCAACAAGGTCTGCGCTTAGTGGTCATCGACTCTACCTATTCCGAGAAAGTACCTTTCGGTACCATCGTAGAGCAAGACCCCATGCCTGATAGCCATGCCAAACTCGGACGAGCGGTGTATGTTACGGTCAATGCTTCGGGTAAACGACAAATTCCGATGCCGAACCTCCAAGATATGAGTTATAGACAAGCTGAGACTACCTTGCGTGGATTAGGTCTCCTCGTAGACACGATATATGATTACGAACCTTCCGCTTTCCGCGATTTGATACTGGATGTGAAAGCCCATGGACAGAGTGTACAGCCTGGCGAGAAGATTGCAGTAGGCACCAAAGTTCGATTAGTAGTAGGTTTTGGACGGGGTACAGAAGAGGTCGAAGTGCCTTCCGTCATTGGCATGTCCCCTGTAGATGCCCGCCGTGTTTTACTCAGCCACCGTCTAACGGTAGGCGCAGTGACCTGTGACGAGGCAGTGGAGGAGGACGGAACTCCCTTATTCGTCTATCAGCAGATACCTGCTGCCGGAGAAAAACTGATCGAAGGAGAAACGGTCGCTCTGAAATTAACCATGGATCCCGAAAAAGCAGCAACCGGCACACTTAGTAACGAACCGGAAGAAGACAATTGGTTCTAAATGGCGAACGAGATAGAAGATATTGAGCAAGAAGAGTTGTGGGAGCGTTGGCGATGCGAGGTGGACAAAGGTCAAGGCAAAGAACGTATTGACAAATATCTCGCGGAGCACATGACCAACACCAGCCGAAACCGCATCCAGACGGCTGCGGATGCAGGAAACGTGTGGGTAAACGGTCTGCCTGTTGCTTCTAATTATCGCGTCAAACCGGGAGATATCATCCAAGTCTTATTGGACCACGAACCCCATGACTTCACCATCACCCCGGAGAATATCCCTCTGACGATAGTCTATGAGGATGAGGAGCTGCTGGTCATTAATAAACCTGCCGGATTAGTCGTTCATCCCGGACATGGTAACTATGAGCACACCTTATTGAACGCGCTCGCGTACTATTTCGGCAAGAAACTCGACATGAATGATCCCTCGATAGGTCTCGTCCATCGCATCGATAAGGACACCTCGGGTCTGCTTCTCATCGCGAAGACACCCGAAGCCAAAGCCCATCTCGCCAAACAATTCTTCGATCATACTACCGAACGAACCTATAACGCACTGGTGTGGGGTACGTTCCAAGAGGACAGCGGTACCATAGAAGGGGCGCTGGCTCGCGATAATAAAGACCGAACTATTTATCGGGTTTGGGATCTCGAGGACTGTCCGCAAGCCAAAGAAGCGATCACTCATTGGCGCGTATTGGAGCGTTTTCCGTATGTGACTTTAGTGGAATGTCGTTTGGAAACAGGACGCACCCATCAGATACGCGTGCACATGAAGCACATCGGACATCCTCTTTTCTGCGACGAGAAATACGGAGGATGCGAAATCCTCAAAGGACTCCGCACCCAGAAATATAAACAATATATTGAAAACTGCTTCGCGCTCTGCCCCAGACAGGTACTACACGCGCGTACATTAGGTTTTACGCACCCGCGCACGGGAGAACGACTTTTCTTCGATAGCCAATGGCCGGAAGACATGACCGCCCTCATTGAGAAATGGAGACGGTACGAACCCAATACCTTGACCTAATCCTCTTCTCCCTCTATCTCGTCATCCAGATAATGACCGTATCGGTGTACATTGCCATGCGTGAGGACCATCATCTCCAAGACAACGGCCGGTAAGAATGTTCCCCAGTTAATTCCTATGGTCGGGAAATAGACGTCCCCTATGCGAAGCGCATAGACAATCAAAAGCACATAATAGGCTCCTGCTGCCACCATCGTGATATCGCACATCCAAAGACGCGCATGAGGCGACATCATACATAGCAAAGCACCTATCGCACCTATCAGCATCACCCAATAACAATAATACAAACCTTTGACCGACATCGTGGCTGCCACTTCGGTAACACCACTTTCCAAGTTGGTCTGAAGCATCATGAAACGCTCTTGGTTCATCGTAAAACTGCGCAGATAGATGATTCCCTCGTCTTGAAGAAACGATAAGGGTGATGTCAAAGGCAGCAAGGCCGCTGCCAAAATAGCAATCGCCATGTACGCCCAGCGGCGGTACATGGCGATTTTCTTTGTTTTATCTTCAGCCATAGGCTGCACGACTATTAGAGTTGTGGACCAGCTGCCACGAGAGCCTTACCTGCTTCGTTCGTAGTGTATTTGTCGAAGTTCTTGATGAAGCGGGCAGCAAGGTCTTTTGCCTTAACTTCCCACTCAGCAGCGTCTTTGTAGGTGTCACGCGGATCCAAGATAGCAGGATCAACACCCGGCAGAGCAGTCGGTACTTCGAAGTTGAAGTACGGGATCTTCTTCGTCGGAGCAGTCAGAATATCACCACCCAGGATAGCATCGATGATGCCACGGGTATCACGGATCGAGATACGCTTGCCGGTACCGTTCCAACCGGTGTTAACGAGGTATGCCTTCGCGCCACTCTTCTCCATCTTCTTAACGAGTTCCTCGGCATATTTCGTCGGGTGCAACTCCAAGAATGCCTGACCGAAGCAAGCCGAGAACGTCGGGGTCGGCTCAGTAATACCGCGCTCGGTACCAGCCAACTTAGCGGTGAAACCACTCAGGAAGTAGTACTTCGTCTGCTCCGGAGTCAGGATCGATACAGGAGGCAGTACGCCGAAGGCATCAGCACTCAGGAAGATCACGTTCTTCGCTGCTGGACCTGCACTGATCGGGCGAACGATCTTCTCGATATGGTTGATAGGATACGAAACACGGGTGTTCTCAGTTACGCTCTTGTCAGCGAAATCAATCTTGCCGTTCTCGTCCACAGTTACGTTCTCCAACAATGCGTTACGACGGATAGCTGCGTAGATGTCCGGCTCGGACTCTTTGTCCAGGTTGATAACTTTTGCATAGCAACCGCCTTCGAAGTTGAACACACCCTGATCATCCCATCCGTGCTCGTCGTCACCGATAAGCAGACGTTTCGGGTCGGTTGAGAGAGTGGTTTTACCGGTTCCGGAGAGACCGAAGAAGATAGCGGTGTTCTTGCCTTCCATGTCGGTGTTAGCAGAGCAGTGCATCGAAGCGATACCCTTCAACGGCAGGTAGTAGTTCATCATGGAGAACATACCTTTCTTCATCTCACCGCCGTACCATGTGTTGAGGATAACCTGCTCGCGGCTCGTGGTGTTGAAAGCCACACAAGTCTCACTGTTCAGACCGAGCTCTTTGTAATTCTCTACCTTTGCCAACGAAGCGTTGTAGATTACGAAGTCCGGCTCGAAGTTAGCCAACTCCTCTTCGCTCGGCTGGATGAACATGTTCTTTACGAAGTGAGCCTGCCATGCTACCTCTACGATGAAGCGAACTGCCATGCGGGTGTCCTTGTTAGCACCGCAGAAAGCATCTACTACGTACAGGTTCTTACCGCTCAACTCTTTGATAGCCAACTCTTTCACCTTTGCCCAAACGTCCTCGGACATCGGGTGGTTATCGTTCTTGTAACCCTCGGTGGTCCACCAAACGGTGTCCTTCGAGTTCTTGTCCATAACGATGTATTTGTCCTTAGGCGAACGGCCGGTGTAGATACCGGTCATTACGTTAACCGCATTAAGCTCAGTGTTCTGACCTTTGGCATAACCGGTCAACTCCGGCTTGGTCTCCTCTGCGAACAGATACTCGTAGGACGGGTTGTGGGCGATTACAGTCGCACCTTTGATACCATACTTGGTAAGATCTAACTCTTTCATTGTATTAAATATTTTTAAATTTTTAATCAAACTTTTTTAAATTGGCTACAAAAGTACTACATTTTTTGCAATTATGCAAACAATAAGCGCATTTTTAAGAAAAATTCTTAAATTTGCTATTTTTGTTTGGCAAATAGGGGTTAGGGATTAGGGGGAGGGTTTGGGTGGCGGGTCGTTTATGTAGTCACGAGCTGCGAGGACACGACGCAAGGGATAGAAACGGCGAGTGCGCGAAGGGAGATATCGGATGGGGTCGAAGGTGATGTCATCCATGTTAATCGCGGGTTCAGGGGCTTGTTGTGCGGTTTGCGCGGGGTGTTGCAGAGGCTCTGCCTGTTGTTGGGTGGCTTGCGCTTGGGTTTGTTCGGATTGTGCGGCCTTGAGTTCGCGGTAGATGGCGACGTAGGTGTATTGGTAGAAACGGGAGTAGCGTTTCATGCCAGGTTCGGGTGCGGCACCGCCTTTGACGACACGGAAATAATGCTTGAAGAAGCGGATATGCCAGTCGATACCGGCATAGGAGCAGTCATGTTCGAGGGCATGTGCGCGGCGTTGCGCTTCCTTGATGAGTTCGCGGTTAGCGACACAGGCTGCAGACCAAGACTTGGGGAAACGGTAGGTGTAGAGTTGCAGGAGCTGTCCTCCGCGGCGCGGGACACGGCGGACGATGATGTGTTTGCGGTAGTGGCGTCCTTCCTTATGGGTATTCATGGCGCCCCACAACGCATCAATGCCTGTTACCGGCACAAAATAGCGCACTCCCCGTGCATGGGAAGCGGAAATGTCGGCATGAGGCGGGTAGTACGAAACAGCAGCTTTCAAACGCCGAATAATGCGAGATTTCAGATGTTGAGACATGATTTTTAAGTTGCTGATTTATAGTTAGTTACATGTTTGTTACAATAAGCATGGTCTAGGATTAGTAGGGAGCGCTTAGGACGCGCGTATGGTTTACTCTTCAAATTTGCTGCAAACCGGTTTAGAAGTAATCGTTCGAGTCCGCAGGATGAGATAAGAACCGGAGCAAGTTATTTTTCAATTTCGATGCAAAGATAATACTTTTTTTTGATATATGCAAATTTTGGGGTGCGGAAATATCATAATTTTGGAGTTTTCAAGAAAGGAATAGGCTGAAATGCAAAGAAAAAACGTCTACCGAAGCAGACGCCTTTGATGAATTGATTACATTTTGTATAATCTATTTAACTCCGCCCATGCTTTATCATTCTCCTCACCTTCTAAATGAGTAAAGCCAGTATGTGACATGGACCCCATATAATCAGGACGGCTATAATTCTGTTTGTTGATTTGGGCATTATGAGCATGCTGTTCGCGTTGTTTCTTGTCTTTGATATTAAGCGCCAACAATCTCGCATATATCTCCTGCACCTGTTCTTTAGTAATACATGGTTCTTTGTATCGTTTGATAACATCGCCTATCTGGTTCCAATAAACCACAGGCACACCTTTTACGTCCACCCGCAATTCTGCTTTAGGCGAGAATGCCACGATAGGTACATATAGCACGCTGTATTGCTTTAGTTCCTCATATAGAGCCTTGACATGCGCACCATTTTGTAGCACAGGATTGTCGAATGCTATTACATCTTTCTGATATCGTCCACCTCTTGCATAACCTTGCCAAAACCTTGTCCATGTCTGCGAGTACTCGCCGCCGTAGATATAGCCAGAGATATTCTTTGTCTCAATCACAAATATACCATATCGGCTAACCACTACGTGATCTATCTGTGAAGTACGGCCATTCTGACGTCGGAATAGGAGATCATTGATAACAAAATAGTCATTCTTGGGAAGATTACTTAATCTTATTGCAACAGCCATCTCTCCTTTCTCTCCGGCTGTAGCAAAAATCTGTTTCCTGAATAGTATCAGGATTGCTGCAATAAATACTATCAAAAGTATTGGTCCGAGCATTTGTCCAAGTATTAGTGTCCAATCAATTCCTATGACTTAAGATATCTCCTCATTTTTCCCAGTCAATGCCTCTTAACACACCGGCAACTTCGTCCCTGTTTTTTTATGATGTGCCACGCACTCGCAACATTTCCCATGTCGCGGAGAATTCTCCTTAGTACAAGGGCATTCTATGTTATTATACGGACAAAGCACGGTTAATCATTCCATCCTTCAAAAGACATATAGAAGGAATTATTCAAATAATAATCGTACGTAGTATAGATTTCGTAGTTGCCTCTCTCTGCCGATGAACTATACGAACCATTTTCTTCTGTCGTCGGCTTAGAATAGTTTTCTAACGCATCTAAAAATTGTTGATGATCTCTATAAGACAACGACTCAATCGTCCCTCGCCAATTGGCATTCGTTCCAAAATCGGATGAAAATGCCTTGTAGATATTATTGCTGAATGTTTGATATTTTTCTTTTCCTTGAGAAGAGTTAACTAACCAAAACAAGCCCAATTCGTTAACATAATCATCCCCGAAAATCATGAATAATTCACCATATGGTTCTCCATTCTGCACTAGACGTGATAAAGCATCACGATTAGTTTTTTGAGTTGAAGTAGCATATTTGGTATAATGGCATGGTCCCCAACTTAAATCTGAAGGACGATTATATACATATAGCACAACTGGCGAACCACTATAGGTTTTGCCGGAATAATTCTGTTTCCATCCTGCATTTTTCAGTTGTTCCTCTACATTGCTTCTTTTCTGCCCGATATAAGACCATGCATATTTACTCGACCGGTTTATTTCATTCTTAGAAGATATGCCTTCTCCGCATCCCACTAAACAGATAACTGCTGTCAAAAGTACGAATAATTTCTTCTCTGCCATCAGGGCGCAATTAATGATATTTTTCAT
>SAMEA3663084__coassemble_78_pt1 | contig 30957 bp, 23 predicted proteins | sample SAMEA3663084__metabat2_low_PE_028 | metagenome-assembled genome bin SAMEA3663084 (sample SAMEA3663084) | pig gut metagenome | biome: pig gut; feature: pig-associated habitat; material: faeces | place: France | collected 2012 | reverse complement strand
GGTCGGGAGGGGTTACTTATTCCCTCGTCGAGCTCCATCTCGAAACCGGGCGAACGAATCAGATTCGTGTTCATTTAGCGAGCAAGGGCTGCCCGGTGGTAGGTGATCGTAAATACGGACATGGCAATGAGAGCAGTCCGATAGATCGTCTCTGTCTGCATGCCAAAGTGCTGGCGTTCATTCACCCGGTGACCGAGAAGACGATACGGTTCGAAAGTCCCGTTCCAAAAGAATTCAATCGCGTATTAGTATAATAAAAAAGCCACCCGAAAGGATGGCTTTAATTTTTGTAAACCGTCTCCGCAAGGCTAAACGCCTCCGGATGCTATCCGGTTAGTAGCTTGTTCGCTGCGTTGCAGCGTAACTGATCTTCAATGCGTACGCGCGGCGGAGTTCTTGTTTGATGTCAGCTATGACACCCATCTTGGTCTCCTTGTCGGCCTTGATAGATACAGTCATCATACCTTGGTCGGACTCTTTCATAGACGAACGCTCATTAATGATATATTCGCCTATCTCCTTTACCTCAGCGAACTGGTCGTTCAGCTGGATACGAGTCTCTGCTCCATATTGCTTACGAAACTCAGCAGTAGGAGTACCAACGTAGATATATCGCACAAGGGATTTATTCTCCAACTTGGTGAGCTCGGTAGCCTGCGGGTTCTTGAACTGCACTTTATAGCTGACCTCTTTCATAGACGTAACGGACATGAAGAAGAAGAGCAGCATGAAGATAATATCAGGGAGTGACGACGTGTTCAACGCCGGCATCTCGCGTTTCTCATTTCTACGAATCTTTGCCATATCAATTACCGTAATTTTTAGGTTCAGCCTCGGAAATCTTCTGAGGATAGATCTTCTGGATCTGTTTCTGTTGATCCTCTTCGAGTTCGTTATAAGCCTTGTGGAAATACTTCTGCGCGCATTCTTCACGCAGTTCATTATACGCAGCTACGAGTTCGTTCTGGACATCGAGGTATGCCTGATACTGGGTATCCACATCGTTTTGAACGGAGATGACGTGATCCTTGGTATACTTAACGACACCAAAGGGAGCACCGAAATCTTCTTCGTATACTTTGGGGAAATTGTCCGCATTATTTGCGTTCAAAATGAACTCTTTTGCTTTCTCTCTCAGTTGCTTCACATCCATCAACTGGCCTTGCACCATCAGTTGGTTAGCAGAGTTAATCTTCACTACCAATAGGTTGCGCTTGTTGATATCCTTATCCTCCACTTTCTGGTCGGGGGGAATCGGCGCAGGCAGACGGCGAGCCAGTCCTTGGTTCACATCCATAGAGGTGGTCACCAAGAAGAAAATCAGCAACAGGAACGATATGTCGGCCATGGAGCTGGCATTAATCTGAGGGACTTTCTTTGCCATGATAGTTGTGATTTACTTAAGTCTTTTAGTATGGATTACACCCCAGATCAGCGCTGCGATTGTAGCGGCGAAGAGGAAGTAGCAAGCATAGATAACGGCATCGCTGAGTTGTGCCCAGAAACCTACGTTATCTGTACCTTCATAACCGATGATATCCACTTTATCCGGGCTACCCAAGAACCAGCAGATACAAGCGAGCAGGACGAAGCCGAGCACGACGCAGAGGGTCTTGATAGCTTTGCTGCGATCATTCTTCCAGTTGTTGACGAACTCTACAACGACTACACCAAGGGTAATCAGAACAACGATACCGAAGAGGATATAGTTCCATACGAGGAAGGCGTCGGTGAAACGAGGAACGTCCAGCACGTCTCCCGCAACCTCGTGTACACCTGCATTACCGCCGAAGTAGAACATCGCGATGAACACGATACCCAGCAGCATGAGGCTTAACAAGGTAATTTTAGGTAATAATTTATAGTTTTTCATAATGCTCAAAAAAATTAAAAAATTAGTAAACAGCTAACAGCGCTGAGCGCCGGGCTTATTCATTATTTTTTTTGAGCAGCGTCGTATGCAACCACTAAGTCAAGCAAGCTAATCGAGCTGTCTTCCATTTCGTTCACAAGACCCTCAATGAGGCTGAGGATATAGTTGTAGAACAACTGGAGAATCACAGCGATGATCAAACCGAGAAGGGTAGTTAACAGAGCGACCTTGATACCGCCGGCAACCACAGTAGCGGAGATATCACCTACCTGCTGGATCTTATCGAACGCCTCGATCATACCGATGATGGTACCCAAGAATCCGAGAGACGGAGCGATTGCGATGAACAGGGTGATCCAAGAGAGGTTCTTCTCAAGCAAACCGAGCTGAACACCACCGTAGCTGGAAACCGTCTTCTCAACTACGTCGATACCCTCGTCGTAACGGCTGAGACCCTGATAGAAGATAGAAGCTACCGGTCCGCGCGTATTGCGGCAAACCTCCAGAGCAGCCTCGATACCACCTTTGTTGAGAGCAGCCTCGATGTCAGCAAGCAATTTCTTGGTGTTGGTTTTGCTCAGCGAGAGATATATAATACGCTCGATACAGAGAGCCAAACCGAATACCAAAGTGATCAAAGTCAATGCCATAAAGCCAGCACCACCCTCGATGAATTTGGTCTTCAGAGTCTTGTGGAGAGCGACAATACCTGTAGCCTCCTCTTCAGGAGCCTCTTCTGCTTCAGCCTCTGCAGCAGGAGCAGCGTTTTCATCTACGTTTTCAATAGCAGCTTCCTCAGCAGGAGCGGCTGCATCTTGTGCCATAATAGCTGCGCTACCAAAGGTCAGCATAGCCAGCACCGTAAGGGTTGCAAATACTTTTTTCATGAGAATAAAAATTATGTTATTTAATTGTTAATGTGTTTTTTCATCCTTTGCGGAGAGAAGGGGATGTAAGCAAGCTTACCTCCACGGCTTGCAGCAAAATCTTTGCGGAGAGACGGGGATTCGAACCCCGGAAACCCTTTTGGAGTTTACACGCTTTCCAGGCGTGCCTCTTCAACCACTCGAGCATCTCTCCTTCGCGATTTTTCGCTAATCGGGTACAAAAGTACTGCTTTTTTCGCAAATACGCAAGAGTTTGTGCAAATTTTTACAAATTTTTTGTTATTTTATGCCGAAAAGTTGTCGTGCATTAGCACTTGTAGCCTCAATTATCTCATCCACGGACACATTTAAGACCTGCGCGAGTCGTTCTGCTACCAGCGCCATGAATCGACTCTCATTTCGTTCTCCTCGATGAGGAGTGGGTGCCATATAAGGGGCGTCTGTCTCCAAGAGGAGACGATTTAGGATTTCTGATTGTTGATTTTTGATTTCAGATTGATTCAGTTCTCTTAGCGTCTCGCTTAATTTGCTATTCTTGAAGGTCAGCACACCACCTATACCGAGATAGAAACCCATTTTGAGAATGATTTCTGCCGTCTCTTTACTGCCGGAATAACAATGAAAGACACCTCTTAATTGGTTATTGGTGATTGGTGATTGGTCATTGGCGATTGTATTGACTATAGACAAAATATCCTCTGTTGCTTCGCGGTTATGGAGAATAACCGGTAGGTTCAGTTCGCGAGCGAGAAGCAGTTGGCGACGCAGGACCTCTTTCTGCTCCTCCTTAAAGGTCTTATCCCAATAGTAGTCGAGTCCTATCTCACCGATAGCAACCAATTCGTCACGATGTGCACGGATTGCTGCCTCGACAGTAGCGAGTTGTTCTCTCCAATCAGCTTTAACATCCTCCGGATGAAGTCCCAAGGCCGGATAACAATATCCGGGATGCGCCTGGCACAGCTCCATCACCGAGTTGATAGAAGCCACATTGACGCCGGGTACAATCATCGCTTGTACCCCACTCTGCTGTTGGCGGGCTATGACTTCTTCGCGATCGGGTTCAAAAGCTTCTTCATCAATATGACAATGGGTGTCGATCATGCCATTTACCATTTGGTCATTTACCATTTGGACATTTATTTAGTTATTTACGGGTGAGGATGCTGGAGTCTCCATAGGAGAGGAAGCGGAAGTCATGCGAGAGGGCGTAGTTGTAAATGGTCTTCCAATCTCCATCGACGAAGGCACTCACGAGGAGTAAGAGGGTCGATTGGGGTTGGTGGAAATTAGTGATGAGTTGGTCCACCACATGGAACTGATAGCCGGGTTTGATCATGATTTGGGTCTCGGCATGCAGCACGGGTTGGTGGGTCTCATCCATCCAATCGAGCAGTGACTGCAGGGCCTCTGCCGTGGTAAGGGTATGCGGATGGTCGTAGGGTTCAAACTGCGAGACCGAGGCGGCCCGGTTGCATCCCATAAAATAGAGGCTCTCAAGCGTACGCATGGACGTTGTTCCGACGGCCACGATATGCCCCAGTTTGGAAAGAATATGTGCGATGGTCTCTCGAGGCACGGCGATGATTTCAGTATGCATCGTGTGCTCGTTGGCATCGGCCGTCTTAACCGGCAAGAAAGTACCCGCACCGACGTGCAAGGTCACTTCATCCATCTCAATACCTCTTTGCCGCAGGTTGTCGAGCACCTTATCTGTAAAATGAAGTCCGGCCGTAGGAGCCGCTACAGAGCCTTTGATACGCGAATAGACGGTCTGATAAGTGCGCAAGTCCGACTCTTCCGTTTTGCGGTTGAGGTAGGGCGGAATAGGCAGTTCTCCTGCCGCATCTAAGATCTCCGCAAACGACACATTCTGCTCGTCCCACTCAAAACGAACGGCAAACGTATTCCCCAAGACTTGTTCTTTATACGCGCGGAGCGTGAACTCACCTGCTTTCAGTTCAACGGGCTCATCGTGCCATTTCTTTGCATTTCCCACCATACATTTCCAGGTACAACCGGTAGTTGAACCCAATGACAACTGGTAGTCATGTGGTGCAAGTGGTTCGAGACAGAACACTTCGACCCGTGCGCCGGTAGGTTTATGAAACGCCAAGCGTGCTTGGATGACGCGCGTGTTATTATATATAAGGAGTGAATCGGGAGCGATATAATCACCAACATTGAAGAAACGGTCCTCGCTCACTTTTCCGTCGCGATAGATCAGCAGTTTGCTATGGTCCCGTTCCGCCAGCGGGTATTTGGCGATGCGTTCGTCCGGCAGGGGGTAGTTAAAATCCGCTATATAAAGCGGTTTATTTACCATTTGGTCATTTACCATTTATTCATTTATTTGGTTATTGGTTATTGGTTATTGTCTTTTCTTTTTCCCCGGAAAAGGTCGTATCGATTAAATTGGCAATCCAGTTCGCCGTTGAGGAGACGTACCTTACGGGAAGGTTTGAGTCCGATGCATTTCATCGCGGCGTCATTGGAAGAGATGATCCAAGCCGTAGCCCCGGCAAATTGATGCTTGAGTGTCGAGCCGATAGCACTATAGAGGTCCTCCATCTCTTTGTTACTCTTCAGTCGCTCGCCATAAGGAGGGTTGAGCATCACCAAAGGGGTAGCCCCACCCTTGGAAGTTCTACGGACGGCCACCGGCTGTCCGATCGAGCAGAGCTCTTCACCCGCACAAGGGAGGGAAAAAGGATTTTTGATTTCTTCCATGCGGATCTGTTTGAGTTCCACATCTTTTTGAACTCCGGCGGATTTGACATTCTTCGCTGCCTGTTGGATAGCATAGAAAGAGGCATCTGAACCGTATATTTTATGGGTGAACTCGTGCTCTTGGGAGTCGTCGTTATAGATATCACTCCATAACTCGGCATCGAAGTCCGGCCATTTCTCGAAGGCAAAAGCCTGCCGGAAGACACCGGGAGCGATGTTACGGGCGATGAGAGCAGCTTCAATGAGGAGGGTTCCTGAACCGCACATAGGGTCATAGAAATCCGACTGTCCTTTCCAACCGGCCATGAGTAACATGCCGGCGGCCAGCACTTCGTTGATAGGCGCTTCGGTGTTCGCTACGCGATAACCGCGTTTATGCAGACTCTCTCCGGAGCTGTCGAGCGAGAGGGTGAGATGCTCTTTGGCGATATGTACATTGATGAGAATATCGGGTGCTTCTGTTGCTACGGAAGGACGTTTATCGGCATGCTCCATCCAATAGTCGGCGATCGCATCCTTCACCCGATAGGTAACAAAACGGCTGTTTCGGAACGTATCGCTATAGACAGTAGCATCGATGGCAAAGGTATTCTCGACCGACATATACCGGCTCCACTCCACCCTTTTGACGGCTTCGTATAAGAGATCCTCGGGAGCGATGTTTTTTTTCTTCGGAGTGAGCGTCGCTTCGACAATAGGCACGAGGATACGAGAAGCCGTGCGCAGACAGAGGTTGGCGCGATAGAGAAGCGCCATATCGCCTCTAAAAGAAACAGCACGGCGCTCGAGTTGTACGTCATTAGCGCCCAATTCGATTAGTTCTTGAGCCAGCACTTCTTCCAAGCCCTTGAAAGTCTTGGCTAACATCAAAAAAGTAGCCTGTTGTTTCATTTTTTTATGAATTTATTTGTGTATTTCAAAAAAAAGCAGTACTTTTGCACCCGCTTTCGAGGAAAGATGGCAGAGTGGTCTATTGCGTCGGTCTTGAAAACCGAAGTACTGAAAGGTACCGGGGGTTCGAATCCCTCTCTTTCCGCTTTAAAAAAGTAGGTACGCCCTCCAGTAGGACGCTCCTACTTTTTTTTTGAGAAGACAGGGCCTTCTCACACCTACGGTCGGGGGGTCTCCGCCGCTTCGCTATGTCGAGTAATGCTACGCATTTTTCGAATCCCTCTCTTTCCGCTTAAAATGAGTAGGGGCATCAGTAGGTGCTCCTACTTTTTTTTGAGAAGACAGGGCCTTCTCACACCTACGGTCGGGGGGTCTCCGCCGCTTCGCTATGTCGAGTAATGCTACGCATTTTTCGAATCCCTCTCTTTCCGCTTTAAGAAGTAGGGGCATCAGTAGGTGCTCCTATTTCTTTTGTATCGTCTTATTTCAAAGAGAAGGGGAAGGAACCGATGAGGTCGCCGTTGCAGAAGAAATCGATGGTATAAAAACCCTCTTCTATCTTTTCATTATCTGCCAGGGCATAATAACAAACGCCTTCGTAGGTCTCTCCTTCGTACTCAATAGGTTGCACCAAGGTATAGGGGATCTCTCCGCTCTCGAATGCAAACAGTTTCGTTTCGTCTTCGCCCAGCAACTCACCTTGCGGCGTCATGATACGCGCATAGAGGTTCTTCAGCCCGGGTTCGCAAGTGATATTCTTGGCGATGACAAAACTGAACTGCAGTTTTTTGATGTTACGCAGGAGGGAAGTCTTGCGGTCGTTCTTATTGAGTGCTGCCACATCGCAAGTGATGACCTGCAGCATTGCAGCACGCGAAACGGTCTCCGACAACTCCGAGTTATTGCGCACCAGTTCTTGGTTGCTGATGGCCAGTTGTTGGTTGTTAGTGGACAGTTTGATATTCTCTGCTTCCAGCCGTGCGTTCGTAGCATTCAGACTATCAATCTGGCGAACATAGTCTTTCATCACGGTGCGCACGGTAGCCAGTTCTTTCTTCAGTTCAGCGATACGACGGGCGTTAGTAGCCTTGGTGACACGCAGTTCCTCCAACAGATCCTGCACACGCTGTTGCTCGCGGGTAAGCAGGTCCTGCAGGCTGTCATTTTTGATATCCATATTCCGGAAACCATCGAACTGTATCGCCAAGTCTTCGTACTCATCCTCCAGTTCCGCTTTCTCAATCGTCATCTGCTCGACTAACTCGTTCAGTGCCTCACGTTGCGAGAGGTTCCAATACACCAAACCGGCCGTAGCCAGAAGCAAAAAAACAGAGATAGCGATAAAAACGATCGCTAATGTATTTTTCTTTTGTTGACTCATAATAACGGAATAATTTTCTCTAATTGATTGGCTCTGCTGCCTTTTAAAAGTATATGATATCCTGTCAAGGGAGTGGTTTTCAGATACTCCGCGAGAGCCTCTACGTTCTCGAAGATAGGATACGGAGCCGTAGTGGCTTTGTACTCTTCGCCTACCAGCAGCACAATGTCGGCTTTGCGCTCGAGCAACATATTCACGATGTTCTGGTGCTCGAGATGGGAGTATTCGCCGAGTTCACGCATGGCGCCGAGGATATAAGCCTTTGGCATTGGTGATTGGTGGTTGATGATTGGTGATCGGTCAAACGCCTTTATCGCTGCGGTCATAGAGGTTGGGTTGGCGTTATAGGCATCCACCACGAGTGTGTTCCGCTCGGTCTGCATCAGTTGGGAACGGTTGTTGGTAGGGACATAGGCCCGGATAGCGGCTAAGGCATCCTCTTCGCTCACGCCGAAATAGCCTCCTACCGCTATCGCCGCGGAGATATTCTCTGCGTTGTAGCCGCCAACCAGATGCGTGCCCTCCGGCATAGAACCGGTGTGATAGTTGACAGTTGATAGTTGATAGTTGACAGTTTCACTGACAGACCGTTCCACTGACAGACCGCTTGCCTTGCAAGCTGACAGATACATCTTCTCCAGATAGGGGTTGTCGGCGTTGCGGAAGACGGTACCGTTATGCGCAAGGAGGAAGTCGTACAGTTCGGCTTTGGTACGCATCACTCCTTCGAATGAACCGAAACCCTGCAGGTGTGCTTTGCCGACATTGGTGATCAGTCCGTAGTTCGGTTCGGCGATCTCCACCAGTTCCTTGATATCGCCCGGATGGGAGGCACCCATCTCAATGATGGCCATCTCATGCGCGCGCGTGATACTTAATAAGGAGAGAGGTACGCCGATTTGGTTATTGAGGTTTCCCTGGGTATAGAACAAATTATACTTTGTTCCCAACACCGCAGCGCATAACTCTTTGGTCGTTGTCTTTCCGTTCGTTCCGGTGATACCGATGATAGGTATCAAGAGGCTACGACGCCAAGCTCGCGCGAGGTCCTGCAGTTCCGTCAGGGCGTTTTCGCCACAGATGACATACTCTGCCCCATCGCGACGCGCTTGGTCCACAAAATCGTTGCCGTCAAAATGCTCTCCCTTCAGCGCCACAAAGACACATCCGGGAGTGACCTTCCGGCTGTCTGTTGTGACAAAAAGAGCGGATTTATTTCTTATTAGGAAGTTCCAATCCATAGTTCTTCTTTTTGTCCTCCACCTTGAGGGCGAGGCTGAGCAGGAAGGCGAGTACACCGAAGGAAGCAAAGACGATCATGGGGACGAGGTAGCCGTCTGTAGCCACACGCAGTTTACCGATGAGCAGCGGCACGAGGCAGAGACCGATGTTCTGCACCCAGAAGATAAGGCAGTACGCCGAACCCAACACTTTCTCATCAATAATCTTCGGTACCGAAGGCCACATCGAGGCGGGTACGAGCGAGAAGCTCACACCGAGTACCAAAATAGTGACAAGGGCGAGTGTTTTGCTGGGATAAGCCGGCAGCACGAACGCGAAGACCAAATGGCAAGCGGTCATGATGACGGCTCCGAGCAGCATCATCGAAGCACCTTTACCCTTATAGTCGATGAACGCACCAAGGAAGGGTGTCAATACCATCGCGAGGATCGGGAACCATTTAAACAAACCTGCCGCTTCAGCATTGGAAATCTGGAGGGTCTCCTCCAGGAAGTTCGTTGCAAAACGCTGGAAGGGGAAGATTGCCGAATAATAGAGCACACAAAGGAGCGCTACGATCCAGAACATCTTCGACGTAAAGATTTGCTTGAGGTCCGATACATGGAACTCGTCAGCGTCATTTACCATTTGATCATTTACCATTTGGTCATTTAGCTCTTGCCTATCCAATGTTTTGTCCATGACGGTGAAGACGAAGAAATTGAGTAAGCCCACTACGAGCAGCGCCGCCGAGAAAAGTAGAGGCGCAACCACCGAATTGGTGCCATCCACGGCGAATTTCTCACTGATCATCGGTGAGAGCCACATAGCGGCAAAGACACCCAAACGGGCAATAGCCATCTCCAGGCCCATGGCGAGTGCCATCTCTTTGCCTTTGAACCACTTCGCGAGAATTTTACTTACCGTCGTACCCGCCATCTCACAGCCGCAGCCGAAGATCATGAATCCGAACATCGCCAGTTTGGCGCTACCGGGCATAGAGGGCCACCAAGCGTTGAGCCACTCTACGGTGTTGGCGTCCGCCCAAGAGATACCCCAGTATTTGATAGCTGCACCAATCACCATGAGGCTGGCACTAAGCAAGCCGGTGAAACGGACACCCATTTTATCGAGGATGATACCTGCGATAATAAGGAAGCCGAAGACGTTCAGCAAGTATTCACCAGCCGCATAAGTACCGAAGACGCCCTGATCCCAAGCGAGGGTATCGTTGAGCAACGAGGCCAGCGGCGAGAGGATATCGACGAACATATACGCGAAGAACATCATTGATGCCACGAGGACGAGCACCGTCCAGCGAGCTACCATGCTATCGCGCAGGGTTTGTTGAATCTTTTCTACCATAAAAACTCAATTAAAAATTCAAAATTAAAAATTAAAAATTATGTATCTTTGGCCGGTTTTTGGTACGACCATTTTTTCTTTTTTTTGAGCCACTCCGCCTTTTTCTTCTCATACTCGGCATAGTGGGATTCCAAATAGCCATCAGCCATAAGGGGTTATGGGTTATGGGTTACGGGTTACGGGTTATTTGATGCCGAGTTCTTTTTTCACAGCCGGAGTCGCATCGATGGCATCTGCACCGATATGAACCATAGACGCAGAGTCGAAGATATAGGTATATCCGTCGCGCTCGCCAACGGCCTTGATGGCCTTGGTCATCTTCTCGTGAACCGGAGCGAGCAACTCCTGTTGCTTCTTCTGAATATCCTGTTCAGCGGTCTGATAGAACAATTGAATACGTTGCTGCATCTCCTGCAACTCCTGTTGACGGATCTGCTTGATAGCCTCCGCCATAGTAGCCTCTTGCGTCTGATAGTCCTGTACTTTCTTCTGGAACTCTTCGTTCATCGAAGCCAATTGGTTCTCGTACTGACTTTGGATGGTATCCATTTTCAGTTTAACTTGAGCTACTTCCGGCATCGCAGCAAAGAGTTCCTGCGTGTTGATGTGACCGAATTTCTGAGCGCTGGCAATAATAGGCAACGCCAGCAAAACTGCAATAATAAGTTTTTTCATTTTAAATTTATGATTTATAATTTATAATTTTATTTCGCACCTAATTTACGCAACACCTGATCGGAAACGTCCAGTTTAGAGGACATATAGATGAGAGAGGGGTCCGCGGAACGGTCTTTCACCACATCAATTCGTTTCTCGTTCGCCAGGTCCTGAATGGCATTGTATATCTCGTCCTGGATGGGTTTGATCAGCGCTTCGCGCTTCTTGTACAACTCCCCGTCCTGCCCGAAGTATTTGCGCTTAAGGTCCAGCACTTCCTGCTCTTTCTTCACGATCTCCTGTTCGCGCTGCACACGCATTGCCTCAGAGAGGAAGATCTGCTCGGTCTGATAGTTCGTAGCCATCACACGGGCTTCCTGTTGCGCAGCCTCAATCTCTTTCTGCCATCTCTTGGAGAGCATCGACAACTGTTCATTCGCCTGCTCATATTGAGGCAGATTCTTGAGGATATAGCTCATGTCGATATAGGCTACCGACAGATCCTTTGCAAAAGCCGTGCCACACATCAGCAGGGCCGCAATGATAATTGATAATTGATAATTGATAATTGATGTTTTTTTCATAAATTGCCTTTATTCTTTGAGCGAAGCTGCCATTATAGTTCTTGACCTAAGACGAAGTGGAACTGGCTTCCGCCGTATTGTTTTGAACCGTTGATCTCGTCGAAGCCCCAACCCCAGTCGATACCAAGCAGACCGAACATCGGCAGGAAGATACGAACTCCGACACCGGCGGAACGCTTGAGGTTAAACGGATTATAATCCTTTATATCCGAGAAGCAGTTACCGGCCTCGAGGAAGCCGTGTACCCAGATCGTCGCATTCTGCTCCAGCGAGATCGGGTAACGCAACTCCATGGTAAACTTATTGTACAAGTAACCCATGTTACGTCCGGTCGCGACGTCATACGGCGTTAACGAGCCCGAAGAGTAACCACGCATCGAAACGTACTCGGTCGAATAACTGGTGTATGCCGACATACCGTCACCACCCATATAGAAGGTCTCGAACGGCGATTTCGCATTCTTGTTATAATTGCCCAGGTAACCGAACTCCGCACGGGTCATGAGCACTAACTTACTATCTCTGGTAAGCGGCGTAAAGACTTTTCCGGTAAATTTCCACTTATGGTACTCAATGAGATGATACTTCTCGGATGTGGTCATCTTCGAATAGTCTTTGCCGTTGAAGAGCGACCAAGGCGGCGTAATCTTGAGTCCGAGGGTGAACTGGCTTCCACGGCGCGTATAGATCGGGTTATCGATAGACGAACGACTGATCTGGAGGTTCAGCGCCAAGTTATGACTAGTACCATCCGAGATCAACAGATAGGGCCAGTCTTTCATCATGTACATCTGGTAACTCAACTCGCCGTAGAACGTGAAATAGTCATCCGGCCAGCGCAGACGTTTACCGTATCCGATTGAGATACCGAGTGTACGAAGGTATTTATCTTTATCCGCCTCACTCTCCGCTAACTGCTGGTAATAATTGCCATTTCCTGAGTAGTAGTAATAATTCGAATAGGTGTTATACAGGTTTTGATACGCCTTCTGATAACGGGACGAGTAACCGGTCTGGTTCGCGAAATAGATACTTGCGCTCAAGCTGTTCGGTCGTTTACCGCCCAACCAAGGTTCGAGGAAAGAGATGGACGCCGAAGTATAATAGATACCGTTTGTACGCGCGTTAATAGAGAAGGTCTGACCCTCTCCCTGCGGCACGATACGATAGGCTTTTTTGTTAAACAGGTTCTGGATAGCGAAGTTGGTGAACTTCAAACCCAACGAACCCACGAGACCCGTAGCACCCCAACCGAGCGAGAACTCAATCTGGTCGGAGGATTTGGTTTGCAGTTGGTAGGCGATATCTACGGTTCCGTCTTCCGGGTTCGGCTGGATATCCGGCACTAATTTCTCTTGGTCGAAGTGACCCATCTGGGCTAACTCACGCAGCGAACGCATGATATCCGACTGTGAATAGAGCTGTCCCGGTTTGGTATACAACTCACGGCGAACGACATGCTCGTATACGCGGGTATTACCTATGATCTTCACCTCATTGATGGTCGCCGGTTTACCTTCGTACATTCGCATCTCAAAGTCAATCGAGTCGTTCTCCACATTCACCTCCACCGGTTCCACATTGAAGAAGAGGTATCCTCGGTCGGTATAGAGTTTGCTCACCGCATCGTCGTCGTTGATCAAGCGGTCGTTCAGCGTCTTGAGGTTATATACATCGCCGGATTTGACACCCAACGTAGCATCCAGAAACTCATACGGATAAACCGTATTACCTACCCATTTCACGGAGCGGACATAGTATTTATCACCCTCGCTGATGGTCATATAGACGTCCACACGCGTCGGGTCTTCCGGATTGGGAACCACCGAGTCCGCTACGATATACGCATCGCGGTAACCGTACTCATTGTATTTCTCGATCACCGCCTGCTTATCTTTCTCGTACTCCTCGACAACGAATTTCTTGGTTCTAAAGAGGTTGATGATATCGTTGTCGTTGGTCTTCTTCATCGCCTTGTTAATCTGGCGCGTCGTCAGGGCCTCATTCCCGGTGATATAGATCTTTCCTACTTTGGTCTTCTCTTTCTTATCGATACCTATCAGTACCTTGACATACCCGGGATGATCGGGATCGTTCCGCTGCAGCACATGTACCTCCGCATTGTGGAAACCTTTCTCCGCCAGATACTTCTTGATTACCGTCTTGGCATGGTTTTCGAGGTTCGGCGTCATCTGACTACCCTGACGAATACCAGCTTTTACTTCCACGTCCTCTTTCTCACTTTTCTTCAGCCCCTCGTAGCGCACCTCGCTGATACGCGGACGTTGCTCCAGCGCAATAACGAGCCAGATCTTGTTTCCCTCGATCTTCTTCGCTTTGATCTTCACGGACGAGAACAAACCCTGTTTCCAGAAACGCTTGATGGCTTTGGTGATCTGGTCACCCGGCACTTCTATCTTATCGCCTACAGCAAGACCGGAGAATCCTATCAGCACAAAATCCTCGTAACTATCCGCTCCCTCCACTTCGATGTCGGCTATTTCGTAGGTCTTACGCGTCATACCGTACTCGATGTCCTGCGCCTGCACCGGCCCCAAGACAAAGGACAAAAGACAAAGGACCAATATATAAAATACTCTCTTCACTTTCAACTCTTAAGTTTCAACATTTTACTTGCTCACTTGTTTTGCCAAATCTTCTTTCGCGTTTCTGATAGTCCACAATGGCCTTGTAGAACTCTTCCTCTGTAAACTCCGGCCAGAGGCAGTCCGTGAAATACAATTCGCTATAGGCCAATTGCCATAGCAGGAAATTACTGATACGATATTCTCCGCTGGTTCTAATCAAGAGATCCGGATCCGGCAGTTCGCGCGTGGTCATCAAGGATGAAACGAAGGGTTCATCCACTTCTTCGGCACGCAGCGTACCGGCTTGCGCACGACGTACGGCCTCTTGCATAGCCGCCGTGATTTCCCATCGTGCCGAATAGCTGAGGGCTATGACCATCGTCAGTCCTGTGTTACGACTCGTCTGCTCGATGCACCCCAAGAACTTCGCTTTCGTGCTTTCCGGCAGACGCTCGATATCCCCGATCGTCTGCAGACGGACGTTGTTATTCATCAGCGTCGGCGTCTCCTTCGCGATGGTATCTACGAGAAGCGTCATCAACGCATCCACTTCCTCTTTGGGTCGATTCCAGTTCTCAGTAGAGAACGTATACAGCGTCAGATACTCCACACCTAATTTCGTGGCGGCTACCGTGATGTTATGTACCGTCTCCACACCCTGCTTATGCCCGAACATACGCGCCAGACCCTGTTTCTTGGCCCAACGTCCGTTGCCATCCATGATGATCGCTACGTGTCGCGGCAATCGCGCTTTGTCTATTTGTTCTAAATAACTCATATCAATAATTACAAATCCGGCATTCTTTCTTCGCCCGTGCGAACTCAAAAACAATACCTACGGTGAACATGCCCGTCAAGTCGCAGTTCATCCAGTTCCATCCGTTTAACTGATGTTTGTTATCCAAGGCGTCGCGCCCTTCCAGGTTGTCCGCCATGTATATATTATGCTGCCATGCGATATTCAAACCGCACACAGTCGAGAATTTCCATTTAAATCCGATACCTAATGGTATATACGCCGCTACATTCGTCTTGGATTGATTCAATCCGTACACGCCCGCACCGATACCCATGAAGATATACGGCGTATAGGGACGAATGCGCTTATCATACTTATTCGCACTCCCGAAACGGAAGAAGTTAAACTCCGCCATCACATCTACGTTCACCATCTGACTCTGCCACATCGTCTCCAACTGTTCCCCTTTCAGAGTGTAGTCGTGCGCCGTGATGCGTTGACCTGAAGCCTTCACCTGCAGCGCCCAGCGCTTGGTGAACTTATACCGGAAATGCACACCGTACGCTTCCCGCGGGTACATGAAGATATGCGGCGCCGCATCACCCACATAGTAACCGCAACCTCCCTGTAAACCTAATTCACAAAGGAAAGGCTGCTTTTCTTGCGCTTGCGTCTTCGGAACAAAGAGCAAGGATCCAAGAACCCAAACGACTATGTATAAATATCTTTTCACTAATCCACTAACCATTAACCGTTAATTTCCCGCTTTGATCAGAAGCCGGAACGCATCTGTCACTTTCTTCACACCCACCACCTCTATCTTATAGCGTTTCGTATCGAGGCGCTCGAGCTGTTCCGCAGGAATAAGAATCCGTCGGAATCCTAATTTCTCCGCCTCGGCGATGCGTTGTTCCAAACGATTCACAGAACGGATCTCGCCCGCTAATCCCACTTCGCCGCAGAGACAGGTACCGGCATCTAAAGGCACATCCATGTTACTGCTCAGCACAGCCGCTAACACTGCCAGGTCAATTGACGGGTCTTGCACTCGCAGACCACCGGCTATATTCAAGAACACATCCTTCTGCAGCAGTTTGAATCCGATCCGTTTCTCGAGCACGGCCAGCAGCATATTCAGTCTTCGGCCGTCAAAACCTGTAGAAGAACGTTGCGGCGTACCGTAGGCGGCTGTAGAGACGAGTGCCTGCACTTCAATCAGGAAAGGTCGAACCCCTTCCACGGCCGCAGCGATCGCGATGCCCGATAGGCCTTCGCGCGCCGTGGAGAGCAACAGTTCCGAAGGATTGCTTACTTCACGCAAACCGTTCTGCTGCATCTCGTAGATACCAATCTCGGATGTCGAACCAAAGCGGTTCTTCTGGGCACGCAGGATGCGATACATATACTGTTGATCCCCTTCAAACTGCAGCACGGTGTCCACGATGTGCTCCAGCACTTTCGGTCCAGCCAACGAACCTTCTTTATTGATATGTCCGATGATGATGAAAGGGATGTTGCGCGTCTTGGCGAACTCTAAGATACGCGTCGCGCACTCACGCACTTGGGTTAACGAGCCGATGGACGCTTCTACGTCCCCTGTAGCGATGGTCTGAATTGAATCGATCACCACGATCTCCGGTTCCAGTTCTCTCACCTGGTCTAAGATACGCTCCAACGAAGTCTCGGAAGAGAGGTATAAGTTCTCGGCATCACCAGCCAGCCGTTCGGCACGCAGTTTGATCTGCCGAACTGACTCTTCGCCCGAAGCGTAGAAGGTCTTCCGTTCGCCTTGCTGCATCAGCACTTGGAGTGCCAAGGTCGATTTACCGATACCCGGTTCTCCGCCCAACAGCACCAGACTTCCAGGAACGAGGCCACCACCTAAGACACGATTGAACTCTCCGTTATGCATGTCCAGCCGCATCTCTTCCGTAGCCACCACTTCCTGCAGACGTTTGGGTTGAGCGGCTTCGCCTGTAAGACCGCGTGCGCTGTAAGACCGCTTCGTTGTAAGATCGCTTCGCTGTAAGACTTCTTCTACGTACGTTCCCCACTCTCCGCACACCGGACAACGACCGAGCATCTGCGGAGCTTTGGCTCCACAGGACGAACAGACATATTGGATAGAAGGCTTTGCCATTGGTGATTGGTGATTGGTGATTGGTGATTGGTGATTGGTAATTGGTGATTGGTGATTAGTGATTGGTGATTTCAAATATCAAATATCAAATTCTCTTCCGCTAAAACGGTATTATCAAATATCGGTTTGGCTTCCTTGAGGAAGAGACTATGGTCCTCAACGCGTGCGGAGTAATGACCTAAAATCAGTTTACCTACGTGCGCTAACGAAGCGATCTTCGCTGCATCAGCCGCCGTGGAGTGCTTCACTGCCTTACTGCGCGCACCGTGCTCTTGCAAGAACGTGGACTCATGATAGAGCGTATCGACGCCCTCGATGATCGGAACGATCTTCTCGCTGTACTGCGTGTCCGAGCAGTACGCATAACGTTTGCGGGTTTCGTAGTCGAACGAACCGTCTTCGTTCTTGACGCGGTGGGTCTCCTTAAAGAGAAAACCGCAGGTCGGCACACCATGCTTGAGAGGAATCGTCTCTACACTCACTGTACGGTCTTCAAAAATCACCTCATGCTTGCGCGGGTTGATCGGGTGGAAGACGATATCGTACAAGCGATCGTTGGCATGATAGTCCAGCAGCGGTTGCAGCAGTTTCTGCAGGTCCGGCTGCGCATATATATGCATAGGCTGCGTACGTTTGAGCATACCGAGTGTTGTCAGCAGACCGATCAAGCCAAAGCAGTGGTCCCCATGCAGATGGGAGATGAAGATATTATACAAGCGGGACGTATGAACGCCCAGTTTCTGCATCGTCAGCACTACACCCTCGCCGCAGTCGACGAGGAACGACTTATCGCACAACTCGACCAACTGTCCCGAAGGAGAAGTTGTTTTCGTCGGCTTTGCACTCCCGCATCCTAATATGGTTACCTTTGCTTCACTCATGATTATTAATTAGGTTTCCTAGTTATTCTAGGGCTCCTAGTCTCTCTAGTATTCTATTGCCGAGGGCGGTCTTTTTCTCGATATGTTCGAGGACGGCTTTGACGAACGAGTTGGACTCAAAGCTACCACGTACTTCTTCGAAGTCCGCTTCCGCTTGTTCGCGATCGCCATCCACGCCGAAACCTGTTTGACTATTAAGGTCGAACTCCTTACGAGCATCATTATACACCATCTTATCGAGGCTCACTACGGCTTCTTGCCATTCTGTTACGGCACGACGAATCTGATCCAGACTCACTTGCTCCACCGTGCAACCCCATACTTTCTCCAGTTTATCAAGCGCCCATGTCCACTCGTACGAGTAGTAGTTCGCGTGCATCTGCACCAGACGGGTCTGGATATCCTCCAGTGTCATTTGCCCTTTCTCGATATCATCCAGCAGACGGGTTACTTCGCTCTTCGGAGCTATCAGACCGGCCAGATCGACCCAGTCTCCCAAACCGATTGCACTATCGGGACGCAAGGCTGCGCGCACCTCCGCGAGGGTATGCCACTCTTTCTGCTCCAGACGGCTGATGAGACTATTGCCCAAGAACTTCCGGATACCTATTGTATAGAGTTCGCGACCGTGCTTAAGCGACGAGTTGCGAATCTTGCAGTTCCGATAACCGTACACATCGGTGTTCTCTCCGCTGAGCGCCTGCAGTTCATTCAGTACCTCGCGTCCCCGCCACATCTTCTGTACGGTATACGGACTGAGGAGGTTGAAATTGATCTGGTCTAACTTATGCGGATCCCTGCGGTTATCGCGCTTCGGCCATTTCTGCGCATCGCGGATGGTACCTACGGTACGCAGGTTCGCGCCGGGTACGAGATAACTCTCGGCATTATTCTCTATCAGATACGAGAACGGCAGGTCGCGGGTATCGGCGTGATGGGTATGACGACCCATCACCAGACTGAACGCCCCCACCTTACTCGGCCAGAGCAGATAACTGTCGCTTGTTGTCTTCGCGCCGCGTTCCGCTACCCCCTGATGAATCGGGCCCAATTTATACATATGGTTCGATTGGTTACTTCCCGAACCCGCATTGAGGAACGAGAACATACCGGCTATCAGCAGCGTACTCTTATGGTGCGTCACGGTGTACGGTCCGGCAAAGATAGCGCATGCCTCACCATGCATGCCCTGGCAGTTCGAGAAGAACAGACTCTCGCCCGCCGAATAGTGTTTGTCGAAGATACAACCTTGGCCCACGAAGCATTTATCGACCAACGTACTGTCACCAATCTCCACGCCCGAGGCAATGATGAAATCAACGCATTTCACACCACTACCCAAGCGCACCGGAGCGGACTCATTGGAGTTGATCGAACCATTCTTCAACCGACTCACACCGATTAACTCGGCATAGTCACCTATCTTCACATTCTTGATACTTCCGCAGTTGAGGATACGCACATGATCGCCAATATAACCGCGATCAGAAGCCTGCGCCTCGGCATAGGCATCGATCAAGCGCTCCAACTCATGAATCATCGCCGGACGATGACGATAGAGCGTTAATATATACGCCAGACTCGCACTCAGTTCGTTGAAGATAGGTATCTCACGACCACCGCCTTCATTCATCACCGGCACACGCACTCCATTACCGAAAGTCGTTTTGCCGTCTACGAGGATGGCATTGACGTTCTCGATGCAGGTGTTGGCGCCGATATGATAGTTAGCGATATAGTTATGGATATTGTACAGATGCGCATCGTCGCCCACCTCGCAGTTATGCAAGGTAGCATTGTAGATACCCGAGTGGATCTGCAACCCGCCCGGTAACTCGATCTCGCGACGGAAAGCACCTAAGCGGTTATGTCCGCTGAACTTGGTGTTTTGTACATAGCGTGCATCGAAATCAGCCGCTACTTCCACGTCCGCCCAGTTCTTCGCCGAACATCCCTGCGCTTCCAGTTGCGCTATCTCCTGTGTCGTTAATGAACGATCGTTCATAACCTAATGAAAAATGATGGCTAATTAATCATTCAGCAGCATCGGCATCAACAACATGAGAACATCTTCGTTCTCCTCGTTCTCAGCCGGCAGCAGCAGACCTGCACGTGCAGGATCAGCCAACTTCAGCAGCACGTCTGCACTCGTGATCGAACCGAGCAGGTCGATCAGGAACGGAGCCTTGAAACCGATAGCCATCGGCGTACCGTTATAGTCGCAAGTGATAGTCTCTTCTGCGCTCGTCGAGAAGTCGATATCCTGTGCGCTGATCTTAATGCTGTTCTCAGTCAGTGTCAGACGCAACTGAGCCGTACCGTTGTTTGCAAATACGGCTACGCGCTTACAAGCGTTGATGATGGTTTGACGATCTACGGTAACGATATTCTGGTTGCTCTGCGGGATAACGGCGTTGTAGTTCGGGAAACGACCCTCGATCTGACGGCACACGATGATTGTGCTACCGAACTCGAAGCGTGCGTTTTTAGCGCCGAAGGTCACCTTCACCTCGTTCTCCTCTTTCGCCAAGAGGTTTTTCAGCAGACTTGCCGGTTTCTTCGGCAGGATGAAGCTGGCTGCTACACCCGGCTTCACGCCCGTGTTCGAGTAACGAACCAAACGGTGTGCATCCGTAGCTACCATCGTCACTTTGTCCTCTGCGATATCGAAGAAGATACCGTTCATCACCGGACGGAGGTCATCATCGGCCGTAGCGAAGATCGTCTTCTCGATCGCGCTCTGAAGTACGTTAGCCGGGATAGCCAACTCACGCGCACCCATCTCTGCACCCGGCATCTCCGGATACTCGTTGCCGTTTACACCTACGAACGAATACGTACCGTTCTGGCTAACCATGCTAACGGCGAAGTTATTCTCATCGATCGTGAAAGCCAGCGGCTGCTCGCTGAACTCCTTCAGGGTCTCCAGCAACAGTTTCGCAGCCGAAGCCACTTTACCGCTACCCTCGACACCATCCACCTCAATCGACGTACGGATCGTCGTCTCGCCATCCGAAGCGGTCAGCTTCAGCTCATTACCTACTAAATCAAACAACACGTCGTCCAGAATCGGCAACGAGTTTTTGTTGTTAATCACACGGCTAACAGCCTGCAATTGCGAAAAGAGTTTAGAACTCGAAATTGTAAATTTCATATGCGTTGAATTTTAATTAATTTATTTCCTATTTCTTTTCCCCGTGCGCGTACATCAACATACACGCCCACAAAAAGCGTGCAAAGATACGACATTTTTTCCAAATACGCAAATTTTTTTGTCTATTTTCGCGCATTTTGGCAAAAAATCGCACAAAAAGGCTAAAATCCGATAATTAGCCCTATGGTAGCAAAGGTGCTATAAAACAGGAATTAGACATTCCAAACATCAGAAAAAACAACAGAAAGTATATATATACAAAGTATATATATAGAAAGAGCGCAGAAAAATACGGAAAAAATGAATTACCCTATGGTTACCTTATGGTTTCCTTATGGTTAGCTTATGGTGAGGGTATTGCCAGGCTACGGTAATAGTTCGTGCTTTAAGCGTCATTCGTGTATTGTTCGTGTATTGTTCATGATTGAAAGATAAACATAGGGGGAAAGGACATTATCTTACTTCCTGACCGGTTATGGTATAGACCTTATCTCCACGGAGGATGAGAATTTGGCCATTAAGAAGGATCTTATTGGTAATTGGTAATTGGTTATTGGTGAGTTGGTCCTCGGGGACAAGGTCAATATCCGTCGGTTCGGGCGATTTAGCGCGGTGGAGATGGATGATATAATGGTCGTCGTAGTTCACCGGTGTAGCCGAGGAGCTCTCGCGCTTAGAGATACGAATCCGATAGGTGTTATCGAGTTCGAGGACACGGTTGATGCTGTAGCCCCTTGTAACTCCCGGGTTAAAGGAAGTATTCCAATAGAGGTTCGATTTCTCGTCTTCATACTGGCCGGTGGACTCGATATAACGGTCGAATTCGACACGCAGTTTGAACTGGCTGATCGATTCATCGGTCATATTCGTTATCCAAACAGCGCCGGAGAGCGTATCGTTATCCATATAGATATCGACCGCTCGGACACCCGTCACAGGATCAATCACCCAGGATTTATTATCGAGTCCGAAGAAACTGACAGAACTGATTGCTAAGATCTTGCCTTCCAGTCCCGGATCGTTCGTGATAGTGATCGTCGTCGAATCCAGCACTTCGTATCCTTCCCAATCCAGCGCTACCCATAGATAGTAGGTGCCGGTCTCTTCGGGCGTCCAGTCGAAACTAATCGGCAGCGAGCTATTGGCCAGCACGGTCAGTCCGCGCCATGCCTCGTAGTCGCCCTTCACTTCGGTTTTGCTGACGAACAGATAAACGGAGCCGTAGAACTCCTCACCGCTGTTGGTGAGCGTAACCGTTACCTGCTGATTCTCATTGACGAACTTGCTGGTCGGCACGTCCAATTCAGAACCCGATAACTTCGGATTCGGGTGGATGGAGAGCGTAGGATTACCGTAGGCATCGTATTCGGCGAGCACGTAGTTAAAGCTATCATTGATAGTCGAACACCAAGCCGTCTGACCTTTCTCACGACTAATGGGAACAATCTTGCGGGAAGTATTCTTATAGGATAATTTCTTCGGAACGGAGCGAGTAATACTATTCCAACCCCAGTTATCCTTGAGGTCCGTTACAGACCAATAGTCTCCAATGAGCGTATAACTGCCATCGTTATTCACGAAACCAATTCCGTAGTCGAAACTACGGGTAGTACCGGTGTTGTTGAACGCCGAGAAGGTTATATCGCAGTCGTTTACGCCGAGGAGCGTCATCGACAAACAAGCGAGTTCAGGATCGGCCGATTCACCCAAGATTTGGCAATGAATCATAGCGCCTTGCGAGCCGCTATAGCCATCGCTGCTACCGCTGGCACCTATCTGCCCATCGTCATCGGGATTCAGTACCGAGAGGGCGAAATAGCCGTCGGAACTACCACCCCACCCCCAGTTGACATGGAACAGGTCGTCTCGGTCATAGCCATCGATCACAAAGGCGTGTCCTCCTCCGGACGAGTGGCCGTCGTATTCCACAGGTCGCGCTGCCACTAACTCATCATAGATGAGGTCAATCCACATGGCATAGGTATAGTTGGCGCGATGGACGAACTTCGTTGTGTTGTCAAAACCGAAATAGGAGATTAAGGCATCGGCCACTCTTGAGGTATGTGCTGACGAAGCGGAACTCGTATAGTCCATCCCAACGGACGTACCGCAGTAGAGCATCAGTTTTGCCACCGCTTCTTTCTGCGCGTCGGTGGGGTCATTGTAATAGTCATTAATCAGCAGCGAAGGACTCGGCAGCATCGTACCTGCCGGCACAGAACCTACGGTCAGTTCATGCGAATTAGTGGTATAGCCATCGATGGTAGCGATGATCTTTGTCGGCTTACCCTGATGCTGCATATGATAATTTACCACCTGTGCCATTGCCGTAGCTACGCACCCCGTGACGGAGAGATATCCGTCATTGTCTTCCGGACAGAGGTCATTAAATGGTGTACTCTGGTTCCAGAGGGTCTCAACCAAAGGTTGAATAGGCGCTTTCGTGGCTGCCGGAGCATGCTGGGAAGGCGTATACTGATAGCCGATTGAGTCGAGGAAGTGCATCTCATCGACATAGCCTTGCAACCATGCGCGAAGGTTCTCCGGCATAGAGGAAACCTCTATCGATCCCGTCTCGCTATACCCCAACACAGGCGCAAAACGGTCATCGCCGCTGATGAGCACAAATCCCTCCTGCTGCGGATATCGCACCGCGTACAGATAGGGATTGCTGTCGTTATGACGAGCCTCGAAGAGCACTTTGGCCTCCATCTCCTGCGCCACCGGAGTGGCCCGACGAACCGGTTTACCCTGCTCGCGATATTGCTGTTGCTTGGCGGAGATAAACTGCGCCGCTATCTGTTTCGCTTGATCGGGACTGACCGAAGCAGCCTGTATCGTACTTATCGCACTCAGCACGAACACTGTCAAAAGGAACCCTATTCGCTTCATAGTATAGAGAGTATTTTTAATGGTGTACACCTAATCTACATAAATGCCGGGGCAAAAGTAGTCATTTTTTATGAATTATGCAAGATTTTTTCGTATATTTTCCAAATAAATTTGATTTTTTGCATAAAATGCTTGTACATTCCAAATATTTGTAACAAAAGTTGTTGTACCTTCGGCACGCCCTTATAGAAATAAGGAATCCTCCGAAGGTACTATCGCACAGTTGTGCGAATGACAAGCCTTTTACACAAAAAACTACAAATAAATTTGATTTTTTGCATAAAATTCTTGTACATTCCAAATATTTGTTGTACCTTTGCACGCTTTTTCGTGTGTATACCCGTACACAGGAATATTTTGTGCGCATATGATAGAATATATTAAAGGAACATTAACGGAACTGACTCCGACAAACGCCGTGGTAGAAGCTGCCGGTGTGGGGTATTCAATCGCTATTACTTTGCCGACGTACTCGGCTTTGATAGGGAAAGAGGCTAATGATGACGCTGCGCTAAATGGTGAAATGGTGAAATTATTCATCACGGAAGTTATTCGCGAGGATGCCCATGAGTTATACGGCTTTGTCGTTCGTGCGGAGCGGCAGTTATTCGAATTGCTGATGACCGTCAGCGGTGTTGGCGCGGCTACGGCACGCATGATTATGAGTGCATTCAGTGCGGAGGAATTGCGCATGTTGATTGCTACGGGTAACTCAAAGGGTATGGCGAAGGTGAAGGGCTTGGGTCCGAAGACGGCACAACGTATCATCGTGGACCTCAAGGACAAGGCGCTGAAGTTAGATTTAGGCGGTGACCCGACTGAGTTGCCGATGCTGGAGGTAGAAGTGGATACGGGTTTGAAAGCCGAAGCCATCAGTGCTCTGACCATGCTCGGTTTTGCAGCCGCAGCCAGTGGTAAAGCCGTGGATAAGATCCTCAAGGCGGAGCCGAGTCTGACCGTAGAAGGCGTGATACGCAAGGCACTGACAATGCTATAAGAATTGTTTAAACGTAAGTTATATATTATTTTGTTGCTCTGGCTGCCATTAAGCATGGTAGTTCATACTCTGTATGCACAGAGTTCGAAGCCGAAGACGCTTAAGGAGTTGATAGCAGAGGAGAAAGCGCAGAAGGCGAGAGAAAAGCAGCCTACCCCCGACCCCTCCCTAAAAGGAGGGGAGAAAGAGAAGGGTGACGGGTTACCGGTTACGGGTGACGGGAGCCCTGAGGATGTGGCGGATTTTGTGACGGAGACGGACAGTGCGCTGTGGGCACCGACGCAGGTGAAGCAGTTGGGGGCGCAGAACTACGGAGAGTTGATGCAACCGTCCAGTTCGATGGACCTGCAGGACCCGAATAATATCTCCACAATCGTGGAATATCAGCCGGAGACCGGTACCTATATCATCCGTACGAAGATCGGCGACACGGATGTCACCACTCCTTATATGCTGACGCAGGACGAATATAATCAATACGCGGAGCGACAGTTGATGCAGCGGTATTGGCAGCAGAAAATCGGCGAGGTAGAGCATAACAACGAGAAGAAATTTGATATCACCGATATGAAGTTCAACATCGGTCCGGCCGATAAAGTGTTCGGTCCCGGCGGTGTGCAACTGAAGATGCAGGGAAGTGCGGAGTTGCTCTTCGGCTTCAAGCATCAATATATCGCGAACCCGTCTCTTACGCTGCGCGCGCGCAACAACAACATCTTCGATTTCGACGAGAAGATCCAAGCGAGCATTCAAGGTAAAGTAGGTACGCGACTGAACTTCAACCTCAGTTATAACACCGAGGCGTCTTTCAGTTTCGACCAACAGAACCTGAAGTTGAACTACAAGGGCGAGGAAGACGATATCATCCAGAGTATCGAGGCCGGTAATGTGACGATGGACTTACCTTCGTCTCTGATCCGCGGTAGCAAGGCGTTGTTTGGTATCAAGACGAATTTGAAATTCGGCAAATTCAAGATTCAAGCCTTAATCAGTCAGCAGAACAGCGAGGCACAGACGGTAAGCAGTAAAGGCGGAGCACAGACGACGAAGTTTGACATCAGCGGCGATAACTACGACGAGAACCGACATTTCTTCTTGGGCCATTTCTTCCGCGATCAATACGAAGGCGCCATGGCTTCTGTTCCGTATATAGCGAGCGGTGTGACGATTAATAAGATCGAGGTATGGGTGACCAATAAACGGGGTAACTACGACCAGGCACGTAATATCGTCGCCTTCACGGACCTCGGCGAGAGTGCCGATCATACCCAGAACGAGAGTTGGGGCGGTCCGAAGAGCGGTCTGCCGGAGAACAACATCAACAGCCTGTACGCTACGGTCCGTACGACCGATTTCCGCGACCTGCAACAGACCAGTTCTGCCCTCGAAGGACTGAACGGCATGGAGGGCGGTGTGGACTTTGAGAAGATCGAGTCGGCACGTCTGCTGACGAGCAGTGAGTACACGCTGAATAGTTCCTTGGGTTATATCTCCTTGAAGTCGGCTCTGAACCAAGACGAAGTGCTGGCAGTTGCCTACGAATACACCTATAACGGCCGTGTCTATCAAGTCGGTGAGTTTTCTACGGACGGAAACGAAGAACTGCGTGCCCCGAACGCTTTGGCGCTGAAGATGCTGAAGTCCAGTGCGAATGCTCCGGCGAAGAAGAACCGCGGCACATGGGACCTGATGATGAAGAATATCTATTCCCTCGGTGCCACGAGTATTCAGTCGGAGAAATTTGAACTCTACGTCACCTATCGAAACGACTCGGTAGGAACGGACATGCAATACCTGAATGAAGGTCCGATCAGCGGTAAGCAGTTGATCCGGGTGATGAACCTCGACCGCCTGGACCAGAAACATAACGCCAGCCCCGATGGCCGCTTCGACTTTTTGGAAGGACTGACCGTTTATTCCTCGAGCGGTAAGATCATCTTCCCTGTACTGGAGCCGTTCGGCGCACACTTGGCGCGAATGATGGACTACGATGCATCCTTGGTAGCCAAATATTGTTTCCAGGAATTATATGACTCGACGCTCGTTGTGGCGCAGGAGTTAAGCGAGAAGAATAAATTCCACCTGACCGGTAAATACAAAGGTACGAACGGCAATGAGATCCGTCTGGGCGCGATGAATATCCCGCGCGGAAGTGTGACCGTAACGGCCGGCGGTGCGACGCTCATCGAGAACGTCGACTACACCGTCGATTACACGATGGGAACAGTAACCATCCTGAACTCGTCGATCTTAGAGAGCGGCACGAACGTGGATGTCAAACTGGAGAACCAGAGTACCTTCTCCATGCAGCGAAAGAGCCTTTTCGGGGCACACTTGGAGTACGAGTTCACCAAAGACCTGGTCATCGGAGGAACGATCATGCACCTGCGTGAACGCCCGCTGACCACGAAAGTGAACACAGGTTCTGAACCGTTAGCGAACACGATCTGGGGTGTCAACGGAAGTTGGAAGACCGAAATGCAGTGGCTCACGAACGCGATTGATAAGATCCCTTGGATCACCGCCACAGCACCTTCTACCTTCAGTATCAATGCCGAGTTTGCGCACCTCATTCCGGGTCACACCAGGGACGTAGGAAGTGTGGGTACGGCTTATATCGATGACTTCGAGAGCACGACCACCAATATCGACGTTCATTACCCCAGTCAATGGTTCTTGGCCTCCACGCCGACGGTTTTCGATGAATCGAAGGATATCAATCAAATCACGTATAACAAGAACCGTGCACACTTGGCCTGGTTCTCTGTCGATCCTATCTTCGGCTACCCTCAGACCAACACACCGGCTCATATCCGTAATGATCTGGCGGCGTTGAGCGATCATCGCACCCGTATCGTTTATCAGGATGAGATATATCCGAACCGTCAGGAGGCAAGCAACGTAGATACGAAGTTAGCCATCCTCAACCTGGCCTACTACCCGGAGGAGAGAGGTTCGTATAACGTCAACGCGAGTGAAGTCGGTCCGGACGGTAAACTGCTGAACCCAAAGAACCGTTGGGGCGGTATCATGCGGCGATTGGAGAGCACGGACTTCGAGAAAGCCAATATCGAGTATATCCAGTTCTGGTTGATGGACCCGATGCTCACCAACCCGGACGGCTATAACGGCGAGTTATACATTAACTTGGGTGATATCAGCGAAGATATTCTACGAGACGGCAAGAAAGCCTTTGAGCACGGCTTGCCTATCTCGCCGGACGATGCAGGACGTGTCGATTCAACGATCTGGGGTTTAGTTCCGCGAACGACCAGTACGGTAGTAGCCTTCAGTAATGAACCCGGTTCGCGTGCGCTGCAGGACGTCGGTCTCAACGGTTTGAGCACCGCACAGGAACAGAATTGGCCCATCTATCGGCAGTACCTGGTGGACTTGCAGAACCGTGTATCTCCGGCGGTTTGGGATCAATGGAGCACCGAGCGCTTCAGTCCGCGTAATGACCCTGCGGGTGATAACTTCCATTACTATCGCGGTACGGACTATGACGAGGAGGAGGTTTCTATCCTCGACCGTTATAAACATTATAACGGTACCGAAGGTAACTCACCGGCTACGGAGCAACAGACCGAGAGTTACGGTACGGCCTCAACCCTCACGCCGGATATCGAAGATATCAACCTGGATAACACGCTTAACGAGTACGAGAAATACTATCAATACAAGGTCATTATTCGCCCTGACATGATGGAAGTCGGTCGTCAGCACATCACAGAGAAAAAAGTGAGCCGCGTGACGCTACGTAACGGCGAGACACAGGAGGTGACCTGGTATCAGTTTAAGATTCCATTGAAGGGCGACAGCGCAAGCGTACAGAAGATCGGTTCTATCCGTAACTGGAAGTCGATCCGCTTCATGCGCATGTACATGACAGGCTTTGAGCATGAGACCCACCTGCGTTTCGCCACACTGGACCTGGTGCGCGGCGAATGGCGTCAGTACACTCGTGACTTAGCGCCGGTAGGTGCGCCGGTCAACACCAGTGCCTCCATTGACGTACAGACCGTGAATATCGAAGAGAACAGCACCCGCACGCCGATTAACTACGTGTTACCTCCGGGTGTGAGTCGTCAAACCGACCCGGGTCAGGCACAGTTGATCGCCCAGAACGAGCAAGCGATGGTTCTGCGCGTGATGAACCTCAGTCCGCACGATGCACGAGCCATGTACAAGAATACCGGCTATGACCTGCGTCAGTACAAAAACCTGCAGATGTTCGTTCACGCCGAGCAGTTAACCTCCGTGGACCCGAACCTGAAGGACGGCGACCTGACCTGTTTCATCCGTTTGGGTACCGACCTGCGAAATAACTACTACGAATACGAGATCCCGCTTCACCTCACCCCGCCGGGTATCTATAACAACAACTCCGCTGCGGACCGTGAGATCGTGTGGCCGAAAGAGAACATGTTCGACTTCCCGTTGAAAGTCTTCACGGCAGCCAAGACAGCACGTAACAAAGCCAAACGCGCCGGCAACGAAGGAGTGAGCAACACTATTCCGTACGTCATCTATGACGACGCCAACGATAAGCCACAGAACAAGATCACCGTGCTCGGTAACCCGACATTGGAAGAGGTCTCAACCATCATGATCGGTGTGCGCAATAACGGTCAGCACGAGGCGAGCGGTGAGATCTGGGTGAACGAGTTACGCCTGAGCCAGTTCAATGAACAAGGCGGTGTAGCCGCTATGGCGAATGCATCCTTGGCTATCAGCGATATCGCACAGGTGAACGTAGCCGGTCGATTAGAGACCGCAGGTTACGGCTCGATTGAATCGAACGTGCTGGACCGTAACATCGATAACTTCTATCAACTCAGCGTGAGTGCCGCACTGGAGGCAGGTCGTCTCTTCCCCGAGAAGGCGAAGATCCAGATGCCGCTGTACGTATCATACAGCAACGAGACCACCAAACCGGGCTACGACCCGCTGGATACGGACGTCAAGTTATCCGAGACCTTGGATACCTATGATACCAAAGCCGAACGAGACTCCATTCAACAGATGACCAACACCGTTCATGAGTCCACCTCGTTCAGCATAAGTAACATGAAGGTCAATATCCACTCGAAGAAAAAGGATATGTTCTACGACCCGGCGAACTTCAGTATCTCGGCTTCGTATAACAAGCAGTCGGAGCACTCGCCGGAATTGGAGCGGAATATCACAACGGACCATAAGGGTAGTTTCCAATACGCCTACAGTTTCAATCCGAAGCCTTGGGAACCGTTCGCTAAAGTGGAGAAAGTAAGCAAAGTGAAGTTCCTCAAGGAGATGAATTTCTACTATCTTCCTCAGTCCTGGGCGTTCAGCACCAATATGCACCGTACGTTCAGTCACATGAAACTGCGTGACCTGGCCGGCACGAGTGCAGAGGCGATGGACCTGACTTACAGCAAGGACTTCACCTGGGATCGTCATGTCGATATCAAATACGACCTGACCAAGAACATGAAGTTCAGTTTCCAAAGCGCGATGAATGCCATCATCGATGAAGGTCTGTACACGCCGGAGATTCTGAACGGCCGCTATTTCGACGAGCAGTTCAACCACGATAAGTACGAAGCATGGAAAGATACCATTCAGCACTCGTTGGCTAAATTCGGTTCGCCGTACACCTATCAACAAGTCTTCACGGCATCCTGGAACGTACCGTTTAACCGTATCCCGGGGCTTGACGCCTTGACGGCTAACGGTTCGTACAACGCGAATTACAACTGGACACGTACTGCTTCGACGACGAATGGTATCAACAGCGGTAACACCGTCAGCTCGCTGCAGAGTTGGCAAGTAGACGGAAGTATCAACTTCGAGACCTGGTACGGTAAGTCGAAATACTGGAAGATGATCACCCAGCGCTATGGCGGTCGAAGCACTCGACGGGCCTTCAAACCCAAGACCTACACCCAGACGGTACCTCTGAAGAAAGGGGAAGCGGTAGAGGTCACCCACCGCC
>SAMEA3663084__coassemble_58_pt1 | contig 37392 bp, 32 predicted proteins | sample SAMEA3663084__metabat2_low_PE_028 | metagenome-assembled genome bin SAMEA3663084 (sample SAMEA3663084) | pig gut metagenome | biome: pig gut; feature: pig-associated habitat; material: faeces | place: France | collected 2012 | reverse complement strand
CGCTCCGACGAACTATGACAGCCAGCGGAATTATTTCGACACTTCGGCTGTGGAGAACGTCATTGAGATCGTCCTCCGCGTCAATCCGAAAGCGATCATGGTCATTAAATCGACCATTCCTGTCGGCTATACGATGTCGGTGCGCAAGAAATACAACTGCGAGAATATCATCTTCTCTCCGGAGTTCTTGCGCGAAAGCAAAGCGCTCTACGATAACCTCTACCCGTCCAGAATCATCGTCGGAACGGTCAAAAACGACGAACGTCTCACAAAGGCGGCAGAGCGTTTTGCCGAGTTACTCCAAGAAGGTGCGCTCAAAGAGAATATCGAGACGCGTATCATGGGTTTGACTGAAGCAGAAGCGGTTAAGTTGTTTGCCAACACCTATCTGGCACTTCGTGTAAGTTATTTCAATGAACTGGACACCTATGCAGAGATGAAGGGGCTGAATACGCAAGATATCATTGATGGGGTTTGTTTGGATCCTCGTATTGGTACGCAATACAACAATCCGTCCTTCGGTTACGGTGGTTATTGCCTGCCGAAAGACACAAAGCAGTTATTAGCCAACTATCAAGACGTGCCGGAAAATCTGATTGAAGCGATAGTTGAATCCAACCGTACCCGTAAGGACTTTATTGCCGATCGCGTTTTGGCGAAAGCAGGCTACTATGACTACTATCATAACGGCCAGTTCAACGCCTCCGAAGAGAAACCCTGCACGATTGGCGTCTATCGCCTGACGATGAAATCTAACAGCGACAACTTCCGTCAATCCTCCATCCAGGGTATCATGAAACGTGTTAAAGCAAAAGGTGCTACGGTTATCATTTATGAACCGACGCTGGAGAATGGAAGTACGTTCTTCGGTAGCGAAGTGGTTAATGACCTGGCAGAATTCAAACTTCGCAGTCAAGCTATCATAGCAAACCGCTATGATACCAGTCTGGACGACGTAAAAGAGAAAGTGTACACGCGAGATATCTTCAGGCGCGACTAAGTGGCAGAGAAAATCGAAAATATCGGTAAGCGAGAGATCGCGTGGAGCTATGCCGGCACAGCATTTATGATAGGTGCGGGGGTATTGCTGTTACCCTTTATCCTTCATAAGATGTCGCAAGAGACAGTAGGTGTTTGGAATATCTTCCAGACGATCACGTTTCTTGTTCTGCTGCTCGATTTTGGTTTTCGTCCTACCTTTGCACGAAATATCAGTTATATCTTCTCCGGTGTAAAAGCGCTGCAGAAAGAAGGTGTTGTACAAACAACTGCTGATGCTGAAGTGGACTATAGTCTGCTCAAAGGCACCTTGGCTGCTATGCGTCGTTTCTATCGATGGATAGCTATCGCGGTGTTTGCTCTTCTGGCCACAGCAGGAACGGCTTATTTCTACTATATTCTGCAGAAATATACAGGAGATAAGCAAGATACGATGATAGCTTGGGTGCTGTTAATTGCCATCAACTGCTATAACCTGTACACGCTTTATTACGATGCGCTTCTGACCGGGAAAGGCTATGTCAAGCGCTGCCAGCAGATTAACATGTTGGGTCAGGCAGTGTATATTGGTTTAGCCATCGGACTTATCTATGCCGGTTTGGGACTAACTGCTATTGTGGCTTCGCAACTGGTTTCGACCATTATTCGACGTGTACTTACCTATCGCGTCTTTTTCACACCGGAACTGAAAGCCCATTTAGCGGTTGCTGATACGCAAGATTCCAAACAGATACTTGGTGCCATCACTCCGAATGCCATCAAGATCGGCTTAACGCAATTAGGCGGATTCTTGGTGAACAAGTCCGCTATCTTAATAGGTTCTGCTTTCCTGACTTTGGAAGAAGTGGCATGTTATGGTATTACCTTGCAGGTGATGGATATCTTGGCGCGCTGCGGAACTGTATTCTATCAATCTTACCTGCCTAAGTTGGCACAATGCAGAGCCGAGAATGACATGAATGGGTTGAAACGCTATTACCTACTCTGCACGGGAAGCCTCATTGCGGTATATATGGCTGGCGGCGCAGCATGGTTGTTGCTGGGTAACTGGGCTTTGGATTTGATTGGAAGTCAAACCCATTTCGTGCCAACAGCCATGCTGTGCGTGATGCTACTGATAAGCACATTAGAGCACAACCATGCTGTTTCAGCCGGATTTATAATGGCGGATAATAAGATTCCATTCTTTATTCCGTCATTAGTGAGTGGCGCTGCAACTGTTTTGCTATTATGGCTATTCCTCAGTCCGTTCCATTGGGGCATATGGGGATTGATTTTGGCACCGGGTATAGCCCAGTTGGCATACCAGAACTGGAAATGGCCGAGCGTGGTAATTAAAGAATTATGGGGAAAATAGGATTTTATGATATAATATACACCATTATCTATATTGCCTTGCTGATATGGATACTATGGAGGCATCAACGGCAAACGGAAGGCCGTTGGGGCATTGGCAGTTATATACTGCTCAGTTATATCCTATACCCTATCATAGGTGCATTATGGTTTTTTGACCCGTACCGTATATATGGGGAGATAGAACCTTTACGGCTTTTCCCATTTCTATATTTGGCTACACTCGAATGGATAGCACTCCGCCCTATTCTTAACTATGACAGAAATGACATCCAACAGATAGAGCCTCCTACAATGCTGTTTTTGAATGTGTTTGCGGTTATTTATATCCTATGCACTTTACTTCAAATCCCGCATATCGTCGCTAATATAGCAGATGGTTTACGCAGTATTATGATCGATACAGCCGCAGGCGCAGATATGTATCATGAATCGCAATCGTTAGACAGTAATTATGATGGTGTTATAACTAACTTGCCGGCGATTATCTTTAATATATTCTCCCCGTTAGCATTTATACTTTTCTTTTATTATCTTAGTCAGGGAAGAAAGCACCTATGGGCAATCATTGGTTTTGGCCTTTGCATTCTAATCAAATCCTTCTTCTCCTTAAGTAACGGACAGCGCACAGAAGCCACAATGTCTGTGGTAAATATATTTGTTGCCTATATTGCACTAAAGCCCATACTTTCGGATCAAATTAAACGTTATGTTCGTTCAGCATTAATCATTTTAGGAATTAGTATTACTATTCCATTCATTGCTCTTACTATTAGCCGATTTGGAGAAAAACAGGGCGGTGCAGCAGGCGGATTGGTATATTATATCGGTGAGGCTCCCTATTATTTCAATGATTATGCTTTAGATGCAGGTGGGACACGTCACGGGGATCGAACGTGCAATGTATTCAAGAAACTGATAGGCATATCATCGCCTAACGGCATCTTTGATGTGCGCGAGGCATACCCGACACTTAAAATGGATGATTCTATTTTCTCTACGTTCATCGGGGACTTCGTGTTGGATTTCGGAGGCACAATGACTGCTATCCTATTTATTATATTCAGTATTCTTTTCACTCGATTAACTCCACCAAATGCTCCTAACCAACTGCCTTTCCATCGTTTGATTTTGATTTATTTTGCTATGAGTGTATGTATGCAAGGCGGTTTCTATCTTTTCAATTATTCATTTGAAGGAAATCTGCAGATTTTATCCATTATGGTATTTTATGTCTTCTTTGGACTGGACTATATCATGCGGCATAAAAAAGAAAGGAGGATGGCAGTATGAATACATTCTTCTCGATATTGCTCCCTACCTATAAACTCAACTATCTGCAGGAATGTATAGATAGCATATTAGCGCAAACGTATTCAAACTGGGAATTGGTCATCGTTAATGATGCTTCTCCTGAAGATATAGAAAGCATTATTCAGAAATACACAGATACACGTATCCGATATTATAGGAATGCACAGAATTTCGGTGCTAAACGATTAGTGAAGCAGTGGAATCATTGCTTGAGTCTTGCCAAAGGGGAGTATGTTATTTGCATGGGTGACGACGATATGTTAGCACCTCATTGTCTGGAAACTTATGCGCAACTTATTGCTGATTATCCGGAGGTAGCCATTTTACATGGTCAAACGGATATCATTGATCAATACGGGCAACCGGTTAAACATACCCCCGTCCGTCCGGCATGGGAATCTGCAATGAGTCTGCTATATAACAGGACGTATCATTATTTTCATCAGTTTATCGGCGATTTCTGTTACGAGAAGGAAGCATTGCAAGCCTGCGGTGGTTTTTACGACCTACCCTACGCATGGGGAAGCGATAATATTTCTGCCGTACGCGCGGCTGAAAAAGCAGGTATCACCAATACCGAAGAGGTTGTTTTCTACTATCGCGACAACGGCGAAAGTATCACGCGCAGCACGCACACATGGGGAAAACTCCGTGCTATTTGGCTGGAGGCATTTTGGGTTAGACGTTTCCTGCAGCAACCTATCAGTACAAAAAAAGACAAACAATACCAACATACATTACGAAATCATTTGTGGGTGAACACCTTACGTAAGAGCTATTACGTTTTGTATCACACCTGGCACAGACATTAGGAATATGGTCAAACGAATACTCATAGATGCCACGAACGTCAATATCTCGATACCGGGAGGCGGCTCGTATTGTACCAAAGCGTATATAGAGGCACTGTTGGCACTTTTCCCTTCTCAAATTGATGTGCTGCATCCCGAGCAGGCACATATTCGTGATGTCCGTTATCACACAATTGATGTCCCTGTACGTAATCGTTTGCAACGCATACTCGGTGTTACTAAAGGTCAGTTCCACCGTGGAGCTCCATTTTTAGTGAATTACATAGAAAAATATCCTGATCGGTATCATACTGTATTCATCAGTACCGGACTTTATGCAGGTAGTATGATTTCCAAGATACAGAAGATGGGTATCCGCGTTATCGTGCTGCATCATAATTTCGAGCCAGAATTCCGTATGGATAGCAAGAATATCCTGACATTAAAGGGAAAAACGGATACACTGGTACGATATTGGGAACGAAGGGGATACCGTGAAGCGGACATCAACCTGTTCCTTACGGAACAAGATCGAATCTTATTTGAGAAGAGTTACGGTTCTCACCCGCATAATTATGTCAGCGGTGTGTTCGAGCCGACCATGGAACACCAAGAGCTATCATTGCCGACAAACAATCATAGTGCAGTAATAACCTGTGCCTTGGGTGAGATACAAAATCAAGCACCGCTACTGCGTTTTGCAGAACATTACCTGCCGGTTTTCGAAAAGACACTTCCTGATTGGAAGATACGTTTGATGGGACGTACCCCATCTGACACCATCCTGGATATAGCAGAGAAGCACGATACTATTCTGCTCATTCCAAATCCGGAAGATATCCGTGCCTTAGCCGCAGAGAGCGCCATCTATCTCTGCCCGATGGATGCCGGAGGAGGACTCAAACTGCGTATCATGGATGGCCTGCGCGCAGGGCAACCGATACTGACACATGTTCGTTCAGCACGCGGATACGATGCGCTGTTCCAACAGCCTTGGTTCTGCATCTATGAGGATACCGATAGTTTCCGTCAAGGATTGGAGCATATTGTGCGATATATCAACTCAAAAGATTATTCCCGCAGCCAAATACAGGCTCAATACTATGCTCTGTTTGGTTTAACAGCAGGTATTGAACGATTAAAAGCCATCTTATGTCCATAAGCGTCATCATACCCACATATAAACCGCAGAATTATCTTTGGCAATGTCTTGATAGTTTGAATGCACAAACGATGAATAAACGTTTGTGGGAAGTTATTATTGTGCTTAATGGATGTTCCGAACCATGGGAAGGGGAAATAAAGCAATATATCAACTCGCATCATTTAATGAATGCTCGTATCTTACAAACAGACGAGGCTGGTGTTTCTAATGCTCGTAATTTGGGTATTGCTAATGCGAAAGGAAAGTATATTGCATTCATAGACGATGACGACTATGTTTCTGCATCCTATTTGGAAGCATTAATACAGATAGCGGATATCGACACCATTGCCGCTTCCCACACCATCGGTTTCTCCGATGAGCAGGCACATATTCCTTACTATTTGGAAAAAGAGTATAACAGCAAAGCCAAAGCAGGCAAGCAACCGTTTTATAAAGCCAAGAGATATTTCAGCGGTCCATGCATGAAATTGATACACCGGGATATGATTGGCGAACAACGCTTCGATATCCGTTTCCGTAACGGGGAAGATTCATTGTTTATGTTTGCCATTTCGCCCAAGATCCGGTATATTAGCTTTACGGACACAAACGCTATTTACTACCGACGTTTCCGTTCCGGTAGTGCCAGTTTGGGACAGCAAAGAGGTAAGGCGTTCAAAAACAGGCTGCACCTGATGCATGCCTACCACCGTCTTTACTGGGGACATCCTACTCAATACCTTTTTCGTTTTTATATAACCCGATTAATAGCCAGTTTACATGCCATCATCAAAGGACAATAGAACTCCGGAAACGAGCATCATCATGCCTGCCTATAACAGTGCTCGGTTTATAGGTGATTCGATTCGCAGCGTTTTGGCTCAGACTTACACAGACTGGGAGTTGCTCATTGTAGATGATTGTTCCAAAGACAATACGGCTGAGATTGTTAAGTCTTTCCAAGACCCACGTATTCACTACCAGCGCAATGCGCATAATATGGGTGCAGCCGAGACACGTAATCAAGCCTTGAAAACAGCAAAAGGACGCTGTATTGCATTCTTGGATTCGGATGACCTGTGGGAACCGGAGAAACTGGAGAAACAGATTGCATTCATGGAAAAGAATGGATACGCTTTTACCTTCTCCAACTATCGGATTATACAAGAGAATGGGACACAGACGGGTAAGATTCTTCATATGCCGGCATCGTTAAGTTATCATCAGTACCTGCGTAATACCGCAATAGGCTGTCTAACGGTAATAATTGACAGATCCAAAACCGGTGAGTTTTTGATGCCAAATATCCAAAGCAGTCACGATATGGCCTTGTGGTTACTAATCATGAAAAGGGGATTTCAAGCCTATGCGATATCCGAATGTTTAGCTTCCTATCGACTGGTCAGCACATCCAATACAGCAAAAAAATACAAAGCGGCACAAGATGTGTGGCGCGTCTATAGAAACGTAGAACATCTGTCCGTGTGCTACTCCGCTTTCTGTTTTTGCGGATATGCCATACATGCTGTATTAAAACGATTATAAGAATATGAAAAGTATCTTAGCACATATTTATCTGAAAAGGCATCCGAATGCAACGGAAAACGACATTCCGTATTGGTATAAACGTAGCATCATCGGAGAAGTTTGGCATATGATACGTAAAAAGATTTGCGTTGTTTGGGCTCCCAACTGCGCTCTCACTCCCCTTCGTATGGCGTTATACCGTCTATGCGGATTCAAAATCGGGAAAGGAACATTCATAGGAATGAAATGCTATCTCGACGATTTAGGTGTGGATAAGTTAACAATAGGCAACAATGTCACCATCTCCTATGGTGTCTATTTTACGTGTCACGGTGTAAATCAAGCGCACAATAAGATTGTTATCTGTGATAACGCATACATCGGAATGAGAGCATCCATCATTGCACCTAACGATATTGTGATTGGTGAAGGTGCTATTGTCGGTGCACAGACTTTAGTGAACAAATCCATCCCAGCTCAACAAACAGCCGTAGGAGTACCATGTAGAATTATAGAAAAGAAATGAAAATCATCAAATACATATTTGACAGATTAATGTCACTGATTGGCCTACTCTTTCTATGGCCTGTGTTGCTGATTGTGGCTATTATGATCAAATGCCAAATGCCCGGACCGGTGTTCTTTGTGCAGCAACGCGTAGGAAAAGGCGGCAAACTCTTTCCCTGCCATAAGTTCCGCTCGATGAGCGTGAACCATAACGGCAGCTCTGTTTCCGTAGCCGGAGAGAGCCGCATTACACCTCTCGGAGCCATACTGCGCAAATACAAACTCGATGAACTGCCGGAGTTATGGGACGTACTCATCGGTCATATGTCCTTCGTCGGACCGCGGCCGGACGTGCCCGGATACGCCGACAAGTTGCAAGGGGCCGACCGCATCATCCTCTCGCTCCGACCGGGTATCACAGGTCCCGCGACACTCAAATACCGCAATGAAGAAGTACTGTTGGCCACGGTGGAAAACCCGCAGCAGTACAACGACGAAGTGATTTACCCAGATAAAGTGCGGCTGAACCGCTATTACGCTGAGCACTATTCCTTCCTCAAAGATATACAGATGATTGTCTGTACCGTCTTGGGAAGACACATGACCTACAATAACGAAACCATTTAATCCTATGGAAAGGAAAACCATATATTTATGTCTCGCTCATATGTCCGAAGAAGGACTGGAGCAGAAATACATCAAAGAGGCATTTAACACCAACTGGGTAGTGCCTCTGGGACCGAATGTGAATGGGTTTGAGAAAGACCTCGAGGAATTTGTCGGCGAGAACAAGCATGTCGTAGCGCTCTCGGCCGGCACAGCCGCGGTTCACTTGGCTCTTATCGGCTGCGGTATCGGACCGGGCGATGAGGTATGTGTGCAGAGTTTCACTTTCTGCGCCAGCTCCCACCCTGTCAAGTACCTCGGCGCCACGCCGGTCTTCATCGACTCCGAACCGGACACCTGGAACATGGACCCGCAGCTGCTGGAGCAAGCTATCCTGGACCGCAAAGCCAAAACCGGCAAATACCCGAAAGCCATCATTCCCGTAGCCCTCTACGGCATGCCGTATGATATCGAGCGCATCATGGCAATTGCCAACAAATACGGCATACCCGTCATCGAAGACGCGGCAGAAGGCTTTGGTAGCCGTTTCAAGGGTCAAGTGCTCGGTACGTTCGGCCAATACGGCGTACTGAGCTTCAACGGCAACAAGATGATCACCACGTCCGGTGGTGGCGCACTCATATGTGCTGATGAAGCGCAGAAAAACAAGATCATGTGGTATGCTACGCAGGCACGTGAAGCTTATCCATATTATCAGCATGAAGAAATCGGATATAATTACCGAATGTCCAATATCTGTGCAGGCATAGGACGTGGACAGATGACAATCGTCAATGACCATATTGCCCATCACAAACATGTGCAAGCTCGCTATGCCGAGTTACTCAAGGACATTCCCGGCATTCATCTACACGCTGCGCCTAACGCAGACTACGATGCAAACTACTGGCTTTGCACGATTACTATTGATCCGGAGGTGCGCATCAAAGGACAGGAGAATGCCTATAAAGAGACTGTTAAGTCAGCCGTAGGCGGTGCGGCAGGTGTGATACATCAGGTCGATTCTCCCACTACAGACTGTCAGCCGAATGAGAACGTGGAGGCTCTGCGCGTCTTTATGCTTGAACATAAGATCGAGGCACGTCCGGTGTGGAAACCTATGCACAAGCAACCCGTTTATGCCGATTGTCCGGCTTACGTCAACGGAGTCAGTGAAACCATCTTCAAAATTGGAATGTGCCTGCCTGCCGGACCTATGGTAACCGATGAAGATATCGATTATATCGTTGAACAAATTAAAAATGCAATACTATAATATGGAAAGAAAAGTTAGAGTTCGTTTTGCTCCGTCTCCGACGGGTGCATTACACATCGGCGGTGTGAGAACCGCTTTGTACAACTATCTGTTTGCTCGTCAGCATGGCGGTGATATGTTGCTCCGTATCGAAGATACGGATAGTACCCGTTTTGTGCCCGGAGCCGAAGAGTACATCCTCGAAGCCTTGGATTGGTTAGGCATCGAGATTGATGAAGGGCTGAGGGTCAAAACCTCTCCCCAGCCCTCCCCACAAGGGAGGGAGAAAAATCCTATTGAAATAGAGGAGATTGGTTCGCACGGGCCGTATAGACAGTCCGAACGCCGCGAGATCTACCACACGTACGTGAAGCAACTGCTGGACTCCGGTCATGCATACATCGCATTCGACACTCCGGAAGAATTAGAGGCAAAACGTGCAGAGATCCCTAACTTCCAATATGATGCTCGTACGCGCATGAGTATGCGCAACTCGCTGACCATGTCGGCTGAGGAAGTAAAAGCACTCATGGAGAAAGGCGAAAAATATGTCGTTCGCTTCAAAGTAGAGCCCAATGAGGACGTGCATGTACATGACCTCATCCGCGGCGAAGTAGTCATCAACAGTAATATCCTCGACGACAAAGTGCTCTATAAATCTGCAGACGACCTGCCTACGTATCACCTGGCAAACATCGTTGATGACCATCTTATGGAGGTTAGCCATGTCATCCGAGGCGAGGAGTGGTTACCTTCCGCTCCGCTGCATGTGCTGCTATATCGTGCCTTCGGTTGGGAAGAGACCATGCCTCAGTTTGCTCACTTGCCTTTGTTGCTCAAACCCGATGGGAATGGCAAACTGAGTAAACGGGATGGTGATCGTCTCGGTTTTCCTGTTTTCCCGCTGGAGTTCCATAACCAGAAAGATGGTACAGTTTCATCCGGTTATCGCGAGAGCGGTTACCTGCCGGAGGCTGTGATTAACTTCCTGGCCCTGCTCGGATGGCACGGCAGTGGCGATAAAGAAATGTACACAATGGAGGAGTTGATACAGGACTTCTCGCTGGATCGTGTGTCGAAAGCAGGTGCTAAGTTTGACTATGAGAAGGGTAAATGGTTTAACCATCAATATCTGCAGTTACGCAGCAATGAGGAGTTGGCGCAAATGTTCCTTCCTGTCCTGAAAGAAAATCTTTCTTCTTTCTACTCTCAACAAGACGACTTCTCTCAACTCTCAACTCTCAACTCTCAACTGCCGAAGATAGTCGGTCTCACCAAGGACCGTGTGAACTTTGTACCGGAACTGTGGGAGCAAACCAACTTCTTCTTTGTGGCACCGACCGAGTATGACGAGAAATCGCTCAAGAAACGCTGGAAAGAGGACTCTCCGAAACATATGACGGAGTTGCTCGAAGTACTCGAAGGAGTCAGCGAAGAGGATTGGCATAAAAAGGAACAAATCACCAATGAACAATCACAAATCACCAATCTTTGGCATCTTGATAAAGTAGTTATGCCGTGGATCGAAGCGCACGAATACGGTGTCGGTATTGTTATGAATGCCTTCCGTATCTGCTTAGTAGGAGCCGCTCGTGGTCCGCATATCTGGGATATCACGGATGTCCTTGGCAAAGAGGAAACCCTCAAACGCGTTCGTACCGCACTGAAAATCTTAGGATAACATAGGTCAACCTATGACTACCTAGGTCTACCTAAGACTCCCCTCTATGACACCCCGCGAAGCGCTACATACGTATTTCGGCTATGATGATTTCCGTCCGTTACAGGCGGAGATCATCGAGTCGGTATTGTCAGGAAAAGATACGCTGGCTCTGATGCCTACGGGCGGAGGAAAGAGTATCTGTTTCCAAATACCTACCCTAGTGATTGGTCAAGAGAATCAGGAAAAGCGCTTATGTCTTGTCATCACGCCTTTGATCGCCTTGATGCGCGATCAGGTAGCTAACCTGCAGGCACGAGGTATTCAGGCAGAGGCAGTCTATACGGGAATGAGTTGGGATAGACAGCGTATGGCATTGGATAACTGCCTGTACGGTCCCTATCATTTCTTATATTGTTCTCCCGAACGTTTGGAGAGCGAGGAGTTTCGTAAGCGTCTCAAAGACCTACCGATAGGACTGATTGCTGTGGATGAGGCGCATTGTATCTCGCAGTGGGGCTATGATTTTCGCCCGTCCTATCTGAATATAGCGGCGGTGCGGGCTATTCTTCCGGACGTGCCGGTCTTGGCGTTAACGGCTACGGCAACCCCGGAGACAATAGACGATATACAGGCTAAGTTGGGTTTCAAGGAGCGTAATGTGCTGCGTAAATCGTTCCATCGCGAGAACTTGACGTACGTAGTACGTCGCACGGAAAAGAAAGCCGAACAAGTAGCCCATATCTTATCGAAAGTACCCGGCAGTGCGATCGTCTACGTGCGCAATAGAAAGCATGCGCAGGAACTCGCCCAATGGATAAATCAAAAATTTGAAATCACAAATCAAAAATATTGCGATTTCTATCATGCAGGCTTGACGACCAAGGAGCGGAATGAACGGCAGCAGGCATGGACAGAAGGCAAGACGCGGGTTATTGTGGCTACTAATGCCTTCGGCATGGGTATTGATAAGCCGGACGTGCGTCTCGTGATCCATTATGACTTACCGAGCCATTTAGAGAGTTACTACCAGGAAGCCGGTCGTGCCGGGAGAGACGGTCAGACGGCTTATGCGGTGTTGCTCTATAATGAAGCGGAAGATAAGGCGAAACTGAAGAAGCGCGCAGTAGATACCTTCCCTCCGAAGGAGTTTGTGGAGCAGGTTTATCATAAGACGATGGATTTTCTGCAAGTAGGTGCAGGCAGCGGCTACGGACATCGTTTTACGCTCCATATGGACCAACTATGCCATGTGATGAAACTGCCTGTTATTCAGACCTACTCTGCCCTGCATATACTGACGAATGCTGGTTATATTCATTTTGAAGAGGAGCACGAGACTCAACCGCGTGTTCAGATTTTGGTGCCCCGTTATCAGTTAGGCGATTATAACCTATCCTTTGAGCAAGCAGAGCTGATGGATAAGTTAATGCGCTCGTATTCAGGTATTTATACGGATCTTCAGTATGTGCACGAAGCGGATCAATATCACGATTTATTGGTTTCGTTGGCGCAAAGAGGTATTATTACCTATATTCCGCGGTCGATTGGTTGCAGTTTAGAAATGACAAACGAGCGACAGGAAGAGATTTTCCTATCGCCCGCTATCTTCGAGACGCGTCAAGCGCGATTTATCAGCAAACTGCAGGCTATGCTTGAGTACGCGGACCAAAGCCAGTTCTGCCGCGAGCAAGTCTTATTGGCTTACTTCGGAGAAACCGACGCTGTCGCCTGCGGTCATTGCGATGTTTGTCGCGAACTCGCGCACCGAGTTTTCTCCGAATAAATAGTTGTCGTAAAAAAAAGGAACCCGAAGGTTCCTTTCTTTTTTGATTTTAAGATTACTCTGCAGAAAGTGTTACGCGACGGAAATCGGTGATTACCACGCCTTTAGCTTTCAGCACATCCTTAACGAGTTCTTTGCTCTCGCTCATGATATAAGCCTGCTCAACAAGGGTGTTCTCTTTGAGGAACTTACCCAGACGACCTTGTGCGATCATCTCGATCTTCTTAGCTTGATTAGCGAGATTAGCCTCTGCCTCTGCAGGAACAGTAGCGCGGATGTCGCGAGCTACTTGTGCCTGCTCTTCTGTCAACCAGCCCTTAGCCGTGTTGGAAGCGATGTGATCATCGCTATCGCAGTGAGCCGGATTCAGACCTGCTTTACGCAGTGCGTTCTCAATAGCTTTGTTGATCTCGTCTTGTTTGGTTTTCTCAACAGCGAGTTCGAGCTCATGCTTCTTAACGTCCTCAGCTACGTGATCAGCGTCAAGAGCGATCGGGCTCATAGCAGCTACTTGCATAGAGATACCATGAACGGTCTCCTGGTCAGCACCTGCTTCAGCAGCAACGAGCGAGCTGAGTTTGTTACCAAGGTGGTTGTAAGCGTCAACTACAGGAGCCTCGAGGCAAGCGTAGTCAGCGAGCTCCATCTTCTCACCCGTAACGCCGGAGCGCTCGGTGATGATCTCTGCTACGGTGAAGTTACCGATCTTGAGGTTCTTGAGCTCCTCCTGGGTACGTACTTTGTTATCCAAAGCAGCGTCAAGGATGAGTTTAACCATACCTACGAAGTCCTCGTTCTTAGCTACGAAGTCGGTCTCGCACTTCACGCCAACGATAGCGCCGAAGTTGTCTTTTACTTTAGCGAGTACGCAACCTTCCGAAGCCTCACGGTCGCTACGTTTTGCTGCGATAGCCTGTCCGCGCTTGCGGAGCAGGTCCTTCGCTACCTCAAAATCACCAGCAGCCTCTTCGAGAGCCTTCTTTACGTCCATCATACCTGCACCGGTAATATCGCGCAGTTTTTTGATATCAGCTAATGTAACTGCCATAATTATGCCTCCTCTTCTTTAACTTCTTCCTTAGCCTCCGCTACTTTCTCTGCCTCTGCTTTCGGAGCAGCTTTGCGGATACGTTGGCGACGCTCTTTCGTAGCCGGAGCCTCTGCATTAGCCTGAGCCTCTGCTGCTTCCTCGTCAGCCTTCTCTACCTTACGCTCCTCGAGACCCTCTTTGATAGCCTCGCAAACAGCACCCAGGATCACGTCGATAGCCTTGGTAGCATCGTCGTTAGCAGGGATTACGAAGTCGATATTGTTCGGATTCGAGTTAGTATCAACGATAGCGAAAACAGGGATACCGAGACGGTTAGCCTCTGCTACAGCAATCTTCTCTTTGATCACGTCCACCACGAACACAGCGCTCGGGAGACGAGTCATGTCTGCGATAGAACCAAGGTTCTTCTCCAGCTTCTCGCGCTGACGGTTGATTTGCAGTTTCTCACGCTTGGACATGTTATCCATCGTGCCATCGGTAGCCATCTTATCGATCTGGCTCATTTTCTTAACCGCCTTACGGATGGTCGGGAAGTTGGTGAGCATACCACCGGCCCAACGCTCGGTGATGTACGGCATGCCTACTTCCTGAGCACGAGCAGCTACGACTTCCTGAGCCTGCTTTTTCGTACCAACGAAGAGGATCTTACGGCCACTGCGAGCCAAGTTTTTCAAAGCTTCAGCAGCCTCATCAACCTTAACGACGGTTTTGTTCAAGTCAATGATGTGAATACCATTACGCTCCATGTAGATGTAGGGAGCCATAGCCGGATTCCATTTACGTTTGAGGTGGCCAAAGTGTGCACCGGCCTCGAGAAGTTGATCAAAATTTGTTCTCATTTTGAATTTAATGAATAATGATTAATGATTAATGATTATTTATCCGTTTATCTTTGTTCCAATGCGCACGCGTGTACGTTCATTATTAACACGCGCATAATGAATATTCTTATCTCGTTTACTCGAACGATTTATTCATTGTTAATTATTCATTATTCATTGAACAAAGACAACTGCGGAGTAATTCGTTAAGAAGTCTCCGCAGTTTGGAGTATTTTGGGAATTTTATTGAGAGAGTTTGGTTTTTGTTGTAAGGGAGTTATGGTGACCATAATGACCGAACAAAAAAGCCAAAATCTCCAATAAAAAACCAAAAGCTTAACGTTTACTGAACTGGAAGTGCTTACGAGCCTTCGGCTGACCCGGTTTCTTACGCTCAACCTCACGAGCATCACGAGTCATGAAGCCTTCAGCCTTCAGAGCAACTTTGTCTTCCGGATTGATTTTCACCAAAGCGCGAGCGATAGCAAGGCGAAGTGCCTCTGCCTGGCCTTTGAAGCCACCGCCATCAAGGGTAACCTTGATATCGTATTTCTCAGCTACGCCGAGTTTGTTCAGCGGCTGGAGCACGATATAGCGCAGGATAGAAGACGGGAAATATGTCTCGATGTCGCGACCGTTGATAACGATCTTGCCGGCACCTTCATTTACGTAAACGCGGGCTACTGCCTCTTTACGACGACCTAATGCATTAACTGTTTCCATGTGCTTCTATTATTTGAGGGTGTTAATATCAATTGCTTTCGGTTGTTGTGCCTGCATGTTGTGCTCTGCACCTGCAAAAATGTACAGGTTGGTGATTTGACGAGCACCGAGACGATTCTTCGGCAGCATACCTTTAACTACTTTGCGAACGAGCTTGTCAGCGCCTTTAGCCTTGAGGTCAGCCGGCGTGAACTCACGTTGACCACCCGGGAAACCGGTGTAGCGTACATAAACGCGATCGTTCCACTTGTTACCTGTCAGCTGAACTTTGTCAGCATTGATGATGATTACGTTGTCACCACAATCCACGTTCGGAGTGTAGGACGGTTTGTACTTACCACGCAGCAGTTTAGCTACTTTGGAAGCCATACGACCAAGAATCTGGCCTTCAGCGTCTACAACGACCCACTCTTTCTTAGCGGTCTCTTTGTTTACAGACACTGTCTTGTACGAATTGTATTCCATTAATTTGTTAGTTTTAGGCCGAGCCGACAGACATCCTTTATGACTCTCGCTTTACGGGCAATTCCCTACGCTATCCACTGCCCAGCTCGACGATTTATAAATAGGTTTTTACGCGTCCGCGTGCACTACACACGCAAAACGGCTGCAAAATTACTACTTTTTTTTGACATGACCAAATTTTTTTTGCATTTTTTTGAAATTTTCCATCAATTTTTAGGGATTTAGGAGACCCAACGAGAGCCAGTGGTACTCTAACGGAGTAGAAACCTCATATGATTATTGCAAGATGATTCCGATTATAACCTACTAATAACCTACTAATCACCTACTAATAACCTACTAATAACCTACTAATATTCTACTAATCTCGTACTAGTATATTTAAATTGACTAAACCTTGACTAAAACTGAAAAAGGTTGACCGGAGTACGAAAATGGTGACTAAAACTGAAAAAGGTTGACTCGATAACTGAGATGCTATCTTAAAAATCGTAAACTTTTGACTCGATACCTAAAAAGGTTGACCGGAGAACGAAAAAGGTTTACTGACCAAAAGATGCTGCAAAGATACTACAAAAAAAATGAGAGACGCAAAAAATAACACCAAAATTTGCATATACGCAATATTTTTTGTACTTTTGCACGATTTTTGATGATATGGAAACGAAACGTGAGACATACGAGGCGTTGATGCTACAAATAGAGGCGCTGGTAAGCGGGGAGACGGACCTGATCGCGAACATGGCGAATGTATCGGCTGTGCTGCATGAGGCATTCGGATTCTGGTGGACAGGGTTCTATCGGGTTACAGGGAAAGGGTTACAGGTTACAGGTGAGGGGTTACAGGTTACAGGTGAGGGGTTACAGGTTACAGGTGAGGGGTTACAGGTTACAGGGAAAGGGTTACAGGAGTTGGTTTTAGGACCTTTTCAGGGACCGATGGCATGTACACGTATTCCCTACGGGAAGGGCGTATGCGGAACAGCATGGCAGCGGGGTGAGACCGTAATTGTGCCTGACGTTCATGCGTTTGCAGGACATATCGCTTGTTCATCGGAGTCGAACAGCGAGATTGTAGTGCCGATATGGCAAGACGGAAAGGTGATAGCCGTGTTAGACATCGACAGCAAGGACTATAACACCTTCGACGAGACCGATAAGATCTATTTGGAACAAATAGCGAAAATAATCAGTAAAACGAAATAAAATGGAAAAGACATTATTCGTATTGATGCTGTCTTTGGTGACAGTGTTTGGTATGGCACAAGGCCATCGCGGTGGTCCGAAAGGTCATGACAAAGGACACGGAAGAGGTCCCGCGAAAGAGTTCCCGCATGAGATGCGTCAAGCACCCTGCGCTACACCCGAGCAGATGCAGTTGGTACTGAAAGTGTTGAACAATCAATCGTTCGACGACAAGAAATTAGAGATCGGTAAGCTCTGCGTAGTACTGGGTCATTTCTGCACGCGCGACTTAGCCCTCATAGCCGAGCAGTTCTCGTTCGACGACAACCGTAAGCAGTTCCTGATCGACGCTTATCCCTATTGCGTAGATCCGGAGAACTACTATTCGCTCAAGGAGGTATTCCAGTTCCGCTCGAACTTTGACGAGATGATGGAGAAGACGCATCCGGGTTATAGCCGATAATTGATTTGAAATTTAAGATTTTATTCATAGTACTGCTGTGCGCATTAGAGTTTAATGCGGCGGTATATACCGGGCAGGTAGTGGACGAGAAAGGGCAACCTATCTCATATGCTACCGTGTATCCGGAGGTGGCACCGGAATTAGGTACAGCCACCAATAACGACGGTATCTTCCGCTTCGAAGCCAATTTACCGGCCTCTTCCCCGGTTGTGGTTTCGTTTATCGGGTTTGAGAAAGTAGAGGTTTCGGGTGACAGGTTACGGGTTAAGGGGGACACTGCGCTACAGGTTATTGTTCTAAAAGAACAACCGATCGCGCTGCAGGAGACGGTAGTGGCAGCCAAACCATCCAAGCAGAAGAACAAACGCAAGCAGATGGCTACTCTACTCCACGCCGTTTATGTGCAACTGGAGAAGGAGTTTCCGGACGAGCCGGCACAATATCAGGTGGTGAGCGACGTTCGGATGACCAGCGGCGAAGCGCAAACGGGTCACGCAGCCGTATGGGGCATGGAGCAGATGATAGCCAATATCGTCGTGTTACCCGAGGCCGGCATAGACGGAAGGGACTCCGTACAGTTCCAAGGCCGTTACTGCAAGCGATTCTTCGATGCCCGTAAACGTGCTCAGGCCGACTCGATATTAGCCGGCGAGACTTTGGAGCGCTTAGAGAAAGCGCAGAAAGATGTGCCGAAAGGTACGTCGCAGAACTACATGCGTCGGGCGGTCAATGCGGTGGACAGCGGTGTAGTAGTGCATGAAGCGCTTTTCGCGATCGGAAACATGCGCTATGACTTCCAGGAAACGATGAACGACATCAAACACTGGTCGGTAAGCAACGAGTCAGAAGGCGAGACAGTACTAACCCACACCCAGACGGTAAGCAAATACTTAGGCTGCTTTAAGATGACCTTCCAGCGGCATTATATCATCGACTCCCGCACCTACTCCGTTCGGCGGTTCTCGGAGCACGCGGAAGTGAAGGTAGTGATACCTTTTGGTATCAAACTGAACAGCGACCAGTTGCAGATGTTAAATCTGGTGAATATGAACGAAGAGCAGATTAACAAGTTCCGCCTGAAACGGCTGCGCAGCGCAGTGGACCTGAACACGATCTATCAACGTCGTAACGGTCTTGTCTATACGCAGGAGAAGAATATGATCTTAAATGCCTTTATCGTAGGCAGCAAGAAGACCGAGATTCCATTGAATATTCAGGCTACTCAACGGGTGACAGACCTTCAGAAAGAAGGCGTGAAAGCGCTTAAAAAGCATCAAATGACGAGGCGCGTAAGACGCGAAATCGTAGAAATTTATTAAAAAATCACGCAAAGATTTGCATAAGTGCAAAAAAAGTAGTACCTTTGCAGTCGATTTTGCGGTGTTAGCACATCGGTAGTGCATCGGCTTCCCAAGCCGAGGAGGCGGGTTCGATTCCCGTACACCGCTCAAAAAAAGATATAGTGGATCGGTCTATCGCGCCGCAAGGTGAGGAAAGTCCGGGCAGCACAGAGCACCGCAACGGTTAACGGCCGTCAGGCAGCAATGTTTGGTCCCTACTACAGAGACGAGAGTGATGTGAAACGAGTACACTGCGGGCTGCAATTCCAAGTATACCAACGTCTGAGCGCTGCTCGCGTGAGTTGGAGGGTAGGAAGCGAGAGAAGCACGTGGTAACACGCGACTCGAGATTAATGATAGACGCTGCTTTGCAGTACAGAACCCGGCTTATAGATTCACTATTCTTTTTTTTTTCTGGAACCGCAAAAGGCACCATGAAGAAATATTCCGAAATATCGCATTTCATGCGTTATGACATGTGGCGACGTACAGCTACAGAGTTTAGGAATCCCGTTCAACGTATCGGATATCTTCTGCTTCGCACGATCGTGTTGGTTGCTCGCGGTTTTACGAGTAAGAACCTGAACAATACCGCCAAGAGTCTTACATTTTCGCTTACTTTCGCGCTCGTCCCTATCTTAGCTATGGTGATCGCCATAGCGAAAGGTTTTGGTGTGTCGGATACAATCGAGCAATACCTGAACTCTACTTTTCTGGGCGAAGCCGGTATGGTACCTACTATCATGCAGATGGTCGACCGTTATTTGGAAACCGCGCAAGGCGGCGTCTTCATCGGTATCGGTATCCTGATCCTGCTTTGGGCCATCTATTCATTCTTCGAGTCGGTCGAGCAAGCCTTCAACCATATTTGGAACGTCAAGAAGAATCGCTCCATTATCCATAAATTCACGACCTATATCACGATCGTGCTACTTATTCCCATTGGTATGGTCTGCAGCAGCGGTATCGATGTATTTGTTGGATCCTCCATTCTAAACTCGGTCTTCGTTCAGTTCCTGATCAGCTGGGTGTTTTTCACGTGGATATACGTGGCCTTCCCGAACACGCATGTGCGTTTCATATACGGTTTGATACCCGGCATATTGATGGGTACGCTGTTTAAGTTGCTGCAGATGCTGTCGGTATATTTGATCGCGATGTTGAGTAGGACGAGTATCGTGTACGGTGCGTTTGCAGCCATTCCTATTTTGATGACCTGGTTGCAATACACGAGCCTGCTGATCCTCATCGGCGCAGAAATGAGTTTTGCGCTGCAGAATAATTCGGAATTCGAGTACGAACACGACCTTAGTCGTATGTCGAGGCGCTATAAAGACTTCGTGATGCTGTACCTGCTTTCGGTGATTATAAAGCGCTTTGAGAATAACGAAGAACCTCTCACGGCGAGCGAATTAGCCATTCGCGACAACCTGCCCATTCGTTTAGTAAACCAGTTGTTATCACGATTAGTGGAGACGAACGTGCTAAATGAAGTGGTAGAAGGCGAAGATGAGGATCGCAGATACCAGCCGGCTTTAGACCCCCATCAGATGACGATCGGTATGGTTCTGGACCGTATCGATGAGCAAGGAACGGAGGAGTTTTTACAAGCGCCTTCTGAAGAGATGTCGGCATTCTGGGAGCGGTATAAGAAGTTGAAAGCAAAGGAAGATGTGCTGGATGAAGTAATGATTAATGAGTTAATGAGTTAATGAGTTTATGAGTTAAAGAATTAATGATATGAAAAGACACACGTTATTTTTTGTAGCAGCGATGCTGATGAGTCAGATCGCATGGGCTGCACCGAAGATTAAACAAGTAGAACCGCTATGCTGGTGGACGAACATGGAGACGCCGCTGACAGTAATGTTTCATGGTCAGGACTTAGCAGATGCGGAAGTGAGTGTACAGCAGGTAGTGAACGGCAAAGTGCTGCGCGGCGTTTGCCATGGTTTGGTACCTCGCAGCCAGCACAATGCGGAGAGCCCGAACTACTTATTCGTGGACTTCGGAGTGTTCCAGGCCGGTACATACCGTATCACGCTGAAGAAAGGCAACAAAAAAGCCACCTATGACTATCTGATCGCCGAGCGTCGTGAAGGCAGTCGCGAGCGCAAGAGTTTCACTTCTGCAGATGTGGTTTATCTGATCATGTCGGACCGCTTCGTAGATGGTGATCCGTCTAACAACAGTACGGTGGACACCCGCGAGAAAGCCGACAAAAATAATGTGAACGGTCGTTGGGGCGGTGATATCCAAGGTATCATCAATAGTTTCGACCATATCTCTAAGTTGGGTTGCACCGCTATCTGGCCGACGCCGATGTTAGGCGACGACGAAGAGGCATGGAGTTATCATGGCTATGCATGCTCGGACTACTATCATATCGACCCGCGTTACGGCACGAACTCGCAATACGCGCAGATGGTACAGATCGCCCATAACAAAGGCCTGAAGATCCTGATGGATATGGTTCCTAACCACTGCGGCTCGACACACTGGTGGATGAGCGACCTACCCTACAAGGACTGGATTAACCAGTTCGATGAGTTCACGAACACGAATAACTGCTTCACGGCTAACTACGATATCAATGCTTCGGATTTTGACCGTAAGCTCAGCAACCGCGGTTGGTTTGACCATCCGATGCCGGATATGAACTTGGAAAACCCTGACCTGCTGAAGTATTTCCAGCAATGGGCTATATGGTGGATTGAGTATGCAGACTTGGACGGTCTGCGCGTTGATACCTATCCGTATATCGAGAAGGTGCCCGGAAGCCAGTGGATTGCGGCTATTCGCAATGAGTATCCGAACATGAATATCGTAGGCGAATGCTGGACACGTCCGGCTCCGGCGGTGGCTTATTGGCAATCCGGTGTAAAGAATTTCGATGGCTTTGACAGCAACCTGCCTACCGTGATGGATTTCCCGACGGAAGAGGCTATACGTCAAGCCTTGGAGAACGACGGCAAGGGTTGGGGGAACGGATTGACTCGCGTATACGATGCGCTGACGATGGATTATCTCTATGCCGACGTGAATAAACTGCTGACGTTCCTTGGAAACCATGACATGGCGCGTATCACCGATGTGGTGAAGGACAAAGACCTGCGTCGTGTGAAATTGGCGTATGTACTGTTAGCTACGATGCGCGGTATTCCGCAAGTGCTGTACGGCGATGAATACGCAATGACTTCGGCAGGCGAAGATCCAAGCAACCACAGTTACCTGCGTGCCCCGCTGCCGCAAGGAGACGAGGTGACAGCCGAAATGCAGGATATGTTTGATTTCCAAAGCAAACTCTTCCAATGGCGCAAGAATGAACCGGTGCTGCATACAGGCAAAACGATGCATTTCTTAACACGTGATAATACCTATGCGTTCTTCCGCTACGATAAAGAAAGTGCGGTGTTTGTATTCGCGAACGCTTCGGATCAAGTGCGCGTAGCTCCGACGGAGAACTACGCCGAGATCCTAAGCCAGTACAACCCGGTAGGCATCAATCCGTTGACGGGTGAGACGGTTGATCTTCGTCGTGCAGACGTAGCCGCTCCGGCACTTAGTACGATTGTAGTGAAATTACATAAATAAAGTGGAAAGTGGTAAGAAAATTCATAAACTCTGTCCTCGCTGTGGGGCAGAGTTTATTTGTACCCACGATGCGTTCTGCCAGTGCGTGGGGATTGAATTAAACGAAAAAGCGCGCGCTTACTTGCGCACGCATTACACGGATTGTCTTTGCAGGAAGTGCTTACTGGAAATTTCTAAGGCATTAGTATAATCTATTCGCAAAATGCAACATAGAATCGGGGGCGTTATTCAGAATATGAATGACGTCCTCGAGCATTTCTTCGGGGTGCACTACCCCACGCTCCCAGAAGTTATTGGCTCCTCCGGGCAATTGTTGTTTGCGCCAGTTATAGACCCGTCCGTTCTGATAAGCCTTAAACCAGGTATGTTTCTCGTCCATCTGCGACAATTCCGCCATACTGTTTCCTCCGGCTCCTACCCACACGTCTGCATCACCGAAATAATGTAAGCAATCCTCTACCGTCAAAGGAATAGAGGTCTCACGGTCGTTGTCATAGAACGGATAGGCCGCCCCTGCATCCTTGAAGAGGTAAGCCAGATAGTTCTTGCCGGAAGGAACGTACCATGTGCCACGAAAATTGTTACCACTCATAATTTTCGTGGATTGGTCATTGGAGATGGAAGATTTTAGATTGGTTAGTTTTTCATACTTCATCTCTACCTCATTAAAGATGCTATCCGCTTGAGGAAGTCTACCGGTGAGGGCCCCGAGGACACGGATCCATTCAGCGCGCGCGAGAGGTGAACTCTCCTGCCATTCGTTGATATAGATGATGGGGACGCCAAGTCGCTCTAAGCGCGTGGCTTCGAGATTATCGTACTGACCGTAATTCACTGCCAGCAAGATATCCAGATTGCCCTGCAGAACACGTTCAGCGCTGGGTTTCATGGAGTCACCCAGGTCTATCTCGTCGCCTTTAACCGGCGTATAGATGAGTTCAGGGTTACACACTGCGGCCAGGCACTCCATGGCATCAAGTGCATTGAGAAAGCCGACCTGAACCGTGCTCATCGTTCCGAGTCGACGCATCGGTTTTTTGACGCACAGACGTTGATATGGTTGAAAGACCTCCACGAGAATACCGGAGTCGGTCTCGTTGATAGCAAAGCCTGTAGCGTACTTGTTGCCGACAGGTACAGTCCCCTGCTCTGTGGACTGCTTGGCGCAGCCCACGAAGACCAAGGAACAAAGAATAAAAATCAAAGATCTTTTCATTATTTCACACCGATGTTATCGATACAGAAATAAGTCGGGGTATTCAGACCCCATTCACCTGTACGGCTACCTGTCATAGTAAAGAAGATAGCGTCAACTGTACCGAGTTGCTTGAGATCCACATAGGTCCATTCGGTAACGATGTTCTTACCCTTAGCGAGGTAGAATTCCACTTCGGTATCCACTACTTTACCATCCAAAGCACCGCCGATGTGCAGCAACAGATAATCGTCCTCACCGAACGGTTCACCGGCAATCGCATCACCGTACTTCATGGAGCTGTACGCGTACGTGTTATTGCATACATACATACCCGGAACAACAGCCGGAGTCTTGAGCAGAATAGCATTGTCGGCATAAGCATCCTCATACCAAACGACATAGTTTTTACCGTCCTTTGCCCCACCGGCTATGGACTTGTAAGCGTCCTTGTAATCCTTAAACGTGGTGTCGGTGATGTTTGTAACAACAGCGCCGCTTACATACGTACCACCATAGGAAACGGTTTGCATTGCGACGAAATTACCACTTTCCAAATAAGCTGTCGTGTCCGTGTTAAACGCTAAGTAGCTTTGCGGAGCAGCAGGGCTGATAGCAGCCTCTTCGAACGTAGCTACCGTTTTGTCCACAACATCGTAGTTGGGTTGACAAGCTGCAAAAGTCATAGCCAATGCAGCTACAAAAAGAATTGATTTTTTCATTTGATTTATTGTTTAAATTGTTAATTAATTATAGTTGGATAAACTAACTATTTATTGCAATGTAAGTCAATGGCACCTGCCACTTCCGTACTCAGTTCTCCGGTCGTCTCAAGGATCTCAGCCACGGCATTATAGACACGAACGAAATCAATGGTCGACAGACTGACGGGATGTCCGTCCGCATCTACTGCCCACGAAATATCAAAAGACGTACCCTCGATGTCGCTGTTCGGTTTATTATCCACATAGCCAAAGTCCAAAATACGCTGTATGTTCTGGCCGCTGATAACAACTGACTGCGGCGGCAGCAGAGCACCGGTAAGGGTATATTCGTCCGTTTTTATCCACTCCGGATAATAGGGATGCTGATGGAAGGTGTTTTGAATCGTGTCGCTCTCTCGCGTATATGTACGCGATACGTGATGTTGTGTTTGAGGGTCGTCATACAGACAGCCCTTGAGTTCATACCAAGTATCATCCGGCCATCCGTTTCCATTTTCATCCCTGCTGACAAGTACAATCCCCGGTTCACTACTGCCATATTCCGTACTACCCGCCATATAAAAGGCATTGCCAAGAATCTGAAGATCCTTGCCTGCTTTGTTCTCTACGGCATGGTCAAAGCCGAAAGTGACGTAGCCTCCCCATCCTCCTAAAGAAATCATTCCGCCTGCATTATTGGCAATGGCCTGCTCGCATTTTCGGCACATCCGCTCCGCATCGTCTCCTTCTTCATATTTGGGTAACTCATTAACGAACTGCCCCATAGCAGGCAGATACTCGTAAACACGAGTTATATACGGCGATTTCTTTGGCGGTTCGGGAACCGTATCTCCATGGATATCATAGGCTCCCGTGACACGACAAAGACGACCCGGGATATCGCCTGTTTGGGCACACCAGTGCTCCCGCCCGTCATAACTATAACAATGCAGCACACCGGATGAGACGTAGTTCTTGGCATCCGTGATATAAAGCGCATCGGCTGTAGCCAAGAGCCCATAGGGATTCTCGAAGGAAGGTGTCTGCTGGAAGTTAAACGCAGAAAGCGCAAAGTCGATGGTCGAAATGGTATTTAACGTATTCTGTTCGTTGTCTATGACATAGGCTGTAGTGCCCTGAATAGAGATGTTGGAACAGGGAGTTAGGATACGTTGGATTACCGCTTCATTCTGCAGCACTACTACCTGCGGTGCAGTCTGGTTATAATTGCCTTGGCAGCACACCCAAAGATGCTTTTGGTCATCCAGACGCAGGCGCGTGGGGTTCAGTCCCACTACCACTTTGCGCAGTTCCGTAAACGAATGTAGGTCTATCACCGACATCGTCGAGTCATAACGATTGATGAGGTATCCGCCTGAGTTGACCACATAGAGTTTATCGTCCACGACAACCAACTCATCGGGTTGATGCCCCACCTTAACCTCTCTTGTTATCTCCAATGTAGCAGTATCTACCTCATACACCGAGCCCAAGAGATCCGGATCGGCAACACTTCCTACATATGCGCTCACATACATTTTGTCTCCACGAAATGCCAAATAGCGGCAGTTGGGAATATCTACCTGTCCAATATGCCGCGCTTTAGCGTCCATCACTTCCACTTTATGCGAACAGTTAATGACCGCATAGAGTCGATTGCCGTACGCTACCAGGTCATTGCCCACATCGCCTAATTCCTTCAGTTGCGTCGGGTTCTGCGCTCCATACCAGTTACTATAGTACTCTCCGCTTTCCAAATTAATATAGTCCAGTCTGGCTTTGTTCGAGCCCATATTGCCTTCGCAAAGCACATATAACCCACCCTCACGCACTTCATTCGTGACGTGCGTACCAATGGTCGGATAGATGACTTCATCACCGCGACAGGAGTAAAGAGTAAGGAGTAAGGAATAAAGACAAAAATGTATCGCATTATACATACTAGTCTTTACTCTTTTAGCGAAGCGGTCTTTATTCTTTATTCCTAATATCTTAAAGCTATAGTGCATCGTACGTTTTGTTTAGGCATCGGATAGTTCTGAATGACTTCAAAATCCTGTCCGAGCAGGTTATTTATTTCTACGTTGGCTTTCAGCCAAATCGGTTGTTTGTCCTGATTTGCTCTCAGTTGCCATTCTCCGTATAAAGACACATCATGCGTGTACCAAGGCTGCACATAGTTATAGACTATATTTTCCTGCTGGCTATAGCGTTCTCCGATATAGACGAAGGAATAGTTGAGTCCATAGCGGTCCCCACGCTTGCTTTGCCATTCGAGTCCCAGTACGCCACTGCCGCTATGCCAAGGGATATAGGGTATCTGATGACCGTAATAGCTGTCGCCCGTTTTCGTCACATCGATAGCGGTCTGGTAGGTATAGTTGAGTCGAGTACGCAGCACAAAACGCAGCGGCAGGTAGAACGACATATCGGCATGCGCATCTACGCCGTTGATCTTCACTGTACCTAGGTTGAGCATTGTCCAGCGGAACTGCTGCCCCTTCGGATAAGCAATGATCTTATCAGTCACCCGATTGTAATAATACGAAACGGCTGCAGCTATTTCGTAGCCGAAATCATTGGCGACGGGTGATTTATCATTGGTGATTTTATAGGACAGTTCGACGGAGTGCTGACGAGCTAACTCCGGCCGTAAGTTGGCATTGCCTAAGTCCGTATAATAGAGGTCGTTAAAAGTAGGATAACGATAGCTCTGCTTATAGAAAGCGTTGATACTGAGGTCAATAGCCGGATACGGACAGAAAGACATGAAAAGTCCGGGGGTCACCTTCGGTGAATTTTTGATTTCTGATTTTTGATTGATGATTTGGGTCATCAGGACCGAGGCCTGGAGCCGCAGATATTCCTTGATATTAAAGGCCGTAGCGGCACTGAGCCAATGGCTATGCCGCGCGAAGCGTTCATCGGTCACTCCGCTCACCAACTCGTCTTTGCGCAAAGTGTTATACTGGTAGTCATATGCAACCGCCAAGTCCCACCAATTAAAGATCTGCACCTTATTCGCCAAGGATAGGTAAAACTCCTGCTGCAGGTATTTATTATCCGCAGGCAGCAGGCGATCGTCATAGTTTTTATAATGCGTGAAATCATTGGCATACTTGGCTAACAACCGCGTGCTCCAGCGACCAAACCACTCGTCCTGCCACTGGCCTTGCACAAAGGTATTTCGATCCCAAAGACGCTCACCATTCCGCCATACATTATTGACGATTGCACCCGGTATACCACGTTCGGAATAGTAGTTATACGCATGCAGCCGCCAGAAACCGGTCGTACGATAGTAGTGATGTAACCCGAGTTCCGTACGTACGGCGTTGATGTCGCCGTTCTGACGGATGGCAGTAGTATCATAAGCCGTCTCTCCGGAAGGGAATACACGTTTATAACGGAAGGGATACTTACCGTCTGAATAGACATACTCGGCATCAAGCGTCAGCGAGAGGTTGTCTATCAGTTTGATATCCACCCCTACACTCGGATTTGCCAAGGCAAACGAGCCGAAGCGCATCTTCGCACGCACGTGCACACGCTCGTTCTCCTTAAAATAAGGTTTACGCGTCGTGAGATAGACATTACCTGCCGCGCCGAACTCACGGGCGGACTGAAAGATATCGGATTTCTGACCGTTAAAGAGCTGGATCTCCTCCATGTTATCCAAGGAGAAACGCCCCAAGTCCACTTGTCCGTTTTGAGCATTGCCAAGTTGAATACCATTATAATAAACCGCGGTATGCTGGCTTCCCATCGACCGTACATTGATCGTCTTGATACCTCCCACTCCGCCGTAGTCTTTTAGTTGGATACCAGAGAAATAACGCAGTGCATCAGCCACAGAGAGGGCGTTGAGGCGCTCCAATTCAATGCCTTTAAGCGACTGCGGAACAATGATATCTTTGGTCAAGGCACGCGCTGTCACCTCCACTTCCTCCATTTGGAACTGGCGGGATAACGAGTCTAACTCTGCCTCGTCAATCGCGAAAACAGAGCGCGCACAGAGCGCAAACAATAGTATGAGAAATAGTTTTTTTATCATTGTTCGTCCTAATCCAGGAGGACTCATCAATAATGCAAAGTGCAAGCGATCTGACTTAGGCCATTCGGCCCTCACAGTTGCCGGTCAGTCCGGGATTCTCACCCGAGTTCTCTTGCTACGCTTTGCCGTTATTTTTTAGCAGGTTCTGTTGTTAAATCAATTCCAAGTTTCTTAAAGGTTCTCCAATCCGCCTCTTTAAGCATCACCGTGGAGTGCGCTTGACAGCCCTTTAGCAGCGGCAGGGTCTCCAGCGCCTTGCGGCAGTTCTCATCGTGCAACGAGAGCACCGAGAGTGCCACGAGCACTTCATCCGTATGCAGACGCGGGTTTTGGCCATGCAGATAATTGATCTTGGTCTGTTGAATAGGCTCAATTATCTCTTGCGGTATCAAGCGCAAAGAATGGTCAATGCCGGCTAACTCCTTCATCGCATTCAGCAGCAAGGCTGCCGAAGAGCCTAACAGTTCACCGGCTTCAGCGGTGATGATCCTTCCGTCCGGCAACTCAATAGCCGCCGCATGCGCGAAAGCTCCGTCATTCAGCGCACCCGTCAGCGCACGCCGCTCACGCGCAGCCACCGTCGTACGACGATAGGCCGTATTGATACCCACTTGCTGTTGAAGCAGCGCCAGTTTCTTCACTTCCGCATCATTGCATTTACCGTTTGCTAAATGACACAATGCTTGGAAATAACGCCGTATGATCTCCTGTTTGCTGGCTTCCCGCACTGCCTCATCATCACTAATGCAGAATCCCACCATATTTACACCCATGTCCGTAGGTGACTTATAGGGATTTTGTCCGTAGATGGAAGTGAAGAGAGCATCGAGCACAGGATAAATCTCAATATCACGATTGTAGTTCACCGCTGATTTACCGGTAGCCTCCAAGTAGAAGGGATCGATCATATTCACGTCCTGAAGGTCCGCTGTAGCTGCTTCATACGCGACGTTCAAGGGGTGCTTGAGCGGTAAGTTCCAAACCGGGAAAGTCTCGAACTTCGCATAGCCCGCCTCGCGACCATGCGCATGCTCATTATACAACTGACTCAGACATACCGCCATCTTTCCGCTGCCCGGACCCGGAGCGGTCACCACTACCAAAGGACGGGTCGTCTCGATATAATCATTCAAACCAAAGCCCTCCGGCGAAGCTATCAAATCCACATTATGCGGATAGCCGTCAATGATATAATGATAATAAACCTTGATGCCCTTTCGCTCCAGACGCTGGCGGTATGTATCAGCCGAACGCTGTCCTGAATAGTGGGTAATGACTACCGAAGATACGTAAAAACCACGTTTGGTAAACTCTTCGCGCAGACGCAGCACGTCTTCATCATAGGTAATACCCAAGTCCTGACGCACCTTGTTACGCTCGATATCTTCCGCCGAAAGGACGATGATAATCTCCATGGAGTCCTGCAGCTGCGTAAACATACGCAACTTACTATCGGGCAAGAAACCCGGCAGAACACGACTCGCATGCATATCATCGAAGAGTTTGCCGCCTAACTCCAAATAGAGTTTGTTGTTAAACTGCTCTATTCGTTCGCGGATATGCTCCGACTGAATACGGATATATTTGTCGTTATCAAAAGCCAATGCCATAATTGCACCTTATTTTATATCACGCGCTTACGCGCATAAGTGATTAGTCTTTCTGGTTTTGCTGCGACTCCTCATCGTCCTCGTCGTGATGGTAGTAATGATAGGAGCGATAAGCCTTATCGTCCTTCACCAGTTTGCCGTAGATCTTACCGTACAGCTTACCGTATCGCTTTGAACGACTGTTGTTCCCGCCATAACCATAGCCGTAGCCGCCATAGCCACCATAGCCGAGGTGACCGTATCCATAACCGCCGTAGCCACCATAGCCGTAGCCGTAGCCGGAGCCATAGGAGTGACGACCAGTGGTCGGGATATCCGAGAGAATTAACTGCACTTTCTCCGGCGATTCTATCACTTCGGCCATCTGCTCAAGTGTCTGCTTGCAGAACGATTTATTGGTTTGCATACAACGGATCACGAACAGACACATGTCGGACTGCTCAATGAGAGCATATGCATCAGGTACCAAACCGATCGGCGAAGTATCCATAATGATGAAATCATATTTCTGACGTAAATCTACCATCATTTCCGCTACCTTATCGGCATGAACCAACTCACCCGGGTTAGGAGGGATCGTACCGGCACGCATGAAATCAAAACCGAACGGCGTATCCTTCACGAGGATATCCTTCAGTTCACAGTCACCGATCAGATAGTTCGAAATACCGCTGCCGTTCTCTAAACCCAGTTTGGTATGGACATTCGGTTTACGGAGGTCGAAGTCAATCAGCAACACTTTCTTTCCGGTCATCGCATAAAGCGACGCAAGGTTGGTGGATAAGAACGTCTTACCATCACCGGATTCAGTTGAAGTGACGCATATTACCAACTTCTCTTTCCGGCGTAGCACGAACTCTATACGCGTTCGAATGGCTCGCATCATTTCCGCATAACTGGAGCGAGGCGAAGCGCGTACCAGCGTAGGGTTCTGGCTCTTTGCGTGACGGAGCGTACCGATGAGGCGGAAGAATTTCAGTTTCAAAACATCCTTCGGCGAACGTATCTTATTGTTGAGCAACTCACTCAAGATAATCAGCAAGGCCGGGATCAAGAAACCGATAATCAAATACTTGGAAGTGGTCTTCGACTTCGCCTTGGCATTCATGATAGCCGTCGTACGGGCTTTATCCATGATCGAGTTATCCGGCGTATTCGAAGCCTTTTGAATCTCGGCTTCAGCACGCTTCTGAAGGAAGAAGGTATAGTAGTTATCGTCAATACGATAATTACGCTCGATGGCTACCATCTGCAGCTCTTTCTCCGGTAACTTTTTGATCTCCCGTTCTGCTTCAGATGTACGTCTGCGGAGGTCTTCCTTCTCAATTTCCAGCGACGCACGCATAGAAGATACTACCTCGCCGATAGCCGTCTTGACATTTTCGATATCCTTGGTATACTTGGCGTAGTACACGTTTTTCTCCGTTAACTCACCGCGTTGAATACGCAGGTCATTGAGCTGCTGTACCAAGCCCATCAAAATAGGTTCATCTACACCCATTGTCGTCGGCGCAATGACAGCACCGCTCTCGATATTGGTATTGATGTAGTTGATGAGGTAGTCAAAATAGGTCTCACGCAAGCGCAACTCCAAGGCTTTCTGGTCATAACTGGAAACCATACCCATCAACTGTCCTGCATAGGAGTTCACATCAACAAACTTGTTCTCTTGACGGAAATCGGTCATCGCACCCTCGCTCTGTTGCAAAGAAGACTGCAAACTCTTCAACTGCTCGTTGATGAAACGAATAGAGTTCTCCGCCACTTCATTTTTCTGCTCTAGGTTCTGCAACAGGTATATTTGAGCCAACTTATCAATGAACTCGCAGTCGCGTGCCGGCACCTCGCTCACCAAAGAAATAGCTAATACGGTCGATCCCTCCGTCACAAAGGACAGAGAGACACGGCTCATGAACTCATTGACGAGGTCTTCACGCGACCGGAAACGGAAGTAGATCTTTGAGTTGTTCATATACTCCGTCGGCCATATCGTGATATCGAACAGCGAGCACGAGATCGGTTCTCCATAGTGCGCATCAATCTCCAGCGGTAGCGACTCATCGGTAGACGAGATATGCATCATGCCGTCATCACGGAAGGTCACCTGATACATGGTTCCATACGCACGGGGATCCAAACGGGTATAATCCACTAAAATCGGTGTCTGACGATATAACTGACGCGTCTTAAAACGGCCTTGCGTAATATACTCCACGTTCATGAAGGGCAAAGAGTCCACTACCCTACACATCAAGTCATAAGAGGTCAACATGATCATCTGGTTGTTGACGTTCTTATAACCGGCATCCACACCAAAGCCCTGCATCAGTGCCATGGAAGAGCCATAACTATTGCTCTCCTTGATGACTATCGTTCCTTGCGAGAGATAGGAAGGAATCCAGCGACGGTTCTTCAGCATTGCCAGACCTAATGCAATCGCTATAGCAATCACAAACAGATACCAATAATGCAAGAAGGTAAACAGCCACTCAATGGGGTTGAACTTCATCGAACTCTCCTCATCATCTCCTTGCGAAGGATCTTGCTGATAATATTGTTGATTTCCCGCCTGGTAATAATTGCTATTACCGCCCGCCTGATAATACTGATTGTTTCCACCCGGGGTATAATACTGATTGTTACCACCGGGGTTGTATTGGTTATTGTTATTCATAGCTTATTTGTAGATTACGGCTACGTAATTAAGCACCGTTGTTAATAATGCGACACTGCTGGTGATTAGACTGACGAAGCTCGAGTAGTTGTTTACGGTATAGAAACTATTTCGCTCACGGGCTACATAGATCACATCGTTCGGATAGATATAATAGTATTTCGAGTCAATCAAAGAATTTGTTCGCATATCGAACTCTAAGATCTCCGGCTCCTCTCCATTGCCACGCGGACGGATAATACGGATATGACGGCGGTCACCGCTATTCATCACATCACCCGTCATTGCCAAAGCCTGGAAGATATTCATCTTCTCCTTATAGATATAATACTGGCTGGAGTGCGCATCACCTATCACAGAGAAATACTTGTTATACAGCGCCAACTTCACATCCGCATCCGGTATAATCTCGCGGAAAGCATCGCGTAAAGTCTCTTGCGCCTCTTGCTCCGTCAATCCCACTATCTTTACCGGCTTGAGGAACGGGATATCTATCGTTCCATCCGGATAGACACGATATGAGTTCGCATACTGGGTGTTAATACTCGAGTTATTGGATCCTAACATCTTACTCATCGTCTCGTCCATCGTTATGAGACGATAGATGATCTCGTCATTCACACGGATATGGTAAGGTTCATATGCCACACTGTCGTACTCAGGCAGTTTGTTTTGTTTCGTCGGTTCTTGCAGATAGCCTATTACGCGATGGGTATAGCAACTGCTCATCAACACGGCCACCAGACCGACCAAAATCATTCGAATCGTTCTCATTGTCCGCCTCCTTCCCCTTTGTCTCCGTAGTATTTGTTAACGTGGTTAATACCCGTTTGAACTATCGAATAGATAAAGATGCCAAACGATATCGTTGCTGCCGTCACACTAATGACCGAGGTCACGTGGTTGATACCGAAGCTATAACCCGGTATCTGACGAATATAGATGATATCGTTCGGTTCAATATAATAGAACTCCGAGTTCACAATATCTTTCGATCGAACATCAAAAGTCTTAATGGTCGTCACGCCGTTCTTCTCACGCACAAGTTTAATCTCCTTGCGGCTATTGAACTCACGTAAGTCTCCTGCCATCGCCAACGCCTCGAAGATAGTCATCTTATCCTTTGAGATAGGATAACGTCCGCTTTGGGCACCGATGATAGAGAACGAACGGTTCATAATATTCACTTCCACGGAGATCGTACTGTATCCGGGCAAATCCTTGAGCAAAGTACTTAACTCCTGCTCCAGTTTATGCTTCACCTCGCGTGTTGAGTTACCCAGCACGTACACTTTGCCGATCGTCGGGAAGTCAATATATCCCTCTTCATCCACCAGATAGGTGTATAATTCATAAGAACCTCTGGTATTCCCTTGGCTCATTTGTTGACGCATCTGTGATGCGCTACTTCCTCCCGCATTATACATTTTCTGGATTCTCTCGTCCAGCGAATAAACATACACATATAATCGGTCGCCTATTCGCATTTGATAATCCTCGTAACTCAATGTGTCCGCATAACTCGGGATATATCGGTCAGGTTCCTGCATGTAGTTCACTTTCCGCGCCGTCACACAAGATGACAACGCTAAAGCGACTAATGAAAAAAAGACAATATTTCTAATCGAGATATTCATTATTCATTAATCATTATTCACTATCTTTTTTCATCCCATCCAAAAGGATGTTTTGCCAGTGGTAGTTTAGCTAAGGGGTGATAGTCGCCGACGAGTCCGATAGGCTCCGCATGACGTATCTGAGCCACCGTCTCGATGCACGGACGAGCCTCTGAGATACGGAAACCGTTACCCGCGAGGATCTGCTTATAACTCTCGGTATGCAACTCCGTAAAACCGGCAGAGAACTCAAACTCTTCCCCGTCGATATTCAACGTACGGTATGTCCGTTTCTCGCCCTGCACCGCATTAGCCGGCAGACAAGCCGCATTAATGCTCAGGAAGTAACGCACACGCGCTTTCTCCAACTCCAGATATCCGGCCACGCGATCAAAACTCATCACATGAACGATATTTTTCTGCACCGGACCGAACACCCATTGCAGCATATCGTAGAAGTGAACACCGATATTGGTTGCAATACCGCCACTCTTATGTACATCGCCTTTCCAACTCGCATAGTACCAGTTACCGCGACTCGTGATATAAGTCAGGTCCACATCGTAGATCTTATCCTTCGGTCCTTTCTCCACTTTTTCCTTCAGCGCGCGGATCTTGTCGTGCAGACGCAATTGCAAAATCGTATACGCCTTATGCCCCGTCTCTTTCTCTAACTCTACCAGGTTGTCGATGTTATAAGGGTTGAGAACCAAGGGTTTCTCACATATCACATCGCATCCCAGACGCAGACCGTAACGGATGAACGCATCGTGCGTGTAGTTCGGCGTACAAATAGATAGCCAATGCAACGGGTTATTAGTCCGCATCTGCTTCGAGCAAAATCGGTCAAACTGCTCATTTTCCGTATAGAAAGAGCAATCCGGGAAACTGCTGTCCAACCTTCCTACACTATCAAACTTGTCATACGCCACTAACAGGTTGTTGCCCGTATCAGCAATCGCCTTAATATGTCGCGGCGCAATATATCCCGCGGCGCCAATCAATCCAAAATTCATCATATCAACAATCGCTTTATGCTGTTTTTAATGGTTTGTAGTATTTCTTCTTTTTTATTTAGAATGGCATTATTTGTCCATCGTTGCGGATGGGTGGTGATCATCACATGAGTCGGCAAAAGTCCCTGTTTGATAACTTCAATCAGTTCGGGCGTGGTGTGCCACGTAAGCCCGGCTGCCGTCCATTTGTCTTGAAAATCAGGTATCTTATCGCGACGGGAAACCTGATATCCGTCCCAACAGCGACCGGTATCTGTCAAATAGAACACATCGCTGAAGTCCGTATCCAGATACGGTTCACCGATAAGACCCAATTCCTTATAATCATACGTCTTCCAAAGATCCTTGTTATCGTACTTGCTGGTCGGCGAACCGTGCATACAGATCGTTTCTACAGCATAGTAATAACGGAAATACTCCAGCCAACTCGTGAAATGAGAATAGGCCTTTTCAGCATTACCCTTACAAAGACTCATATCCTCGTAGTGATAGCCTATCTCATGGCCTAAAGCAGCTATCGCGCGGACACTCTCCGGCAAAGACAACTTGCTTCCCTTATAACATCCGCTTTCCCCGGTTCGGAAATAATAACTTGCTTTCGCGCCGAGCGAGTGCTCTATCTGCGCGGTCTGCAAACTATTCTCCGGCTTGGCATCCACGTCGTGCCGTAAAATGACAAATTTACCTTCGATATTTCGATTTGTCGATTTATCGATATTTCGGCAGTAATCACTATACGAAACCAACTCGTACCCCTTCGTCTGCAAAGTCTCCAGCAGTTCTCGATATATGTCCAACGTAAAATCTCTCATCGTTCCTTTCTCCTCCCCTTGAGGGGGAGGTCGGGAGGGGGTTATTATCTTTCTGCACGCATCGGATTATTTAAAAAATCATTATATGCTAATTTTATTCCCTCTTCGAGCTCCGTCTTGTACGTCCATCCCAACTTTGTTGCCTTGCTAACGTCTAACAGTTTGCGCGGTGTGCCGTCAGGACGGGTCGTATCCCATAGAATCTCGCCTTCGTAGCCTACCACCTTCGCCACCAACTCCGTCAACGCCTTAATCGTCAACTCTTTACCCGTTCCGGCATTTACCGTCTCATTACCCGAGTAATTGTTCATCAAGAACACGCACAGGTTTGCCAAATCGTCCACATAAAGGAACTCTCTTAAAGGACTTCCCGTTCCCCAGCACGTCACACTCTTTGCCCCACTCTCTTTTGCCTCGTGAAAACGTCTGATCAACGCAGGAAGTACATGGCTGTGCTCCGGATGGTAGTTGTCGTTCGGACCGTACAGATTTGTCGGCATCACAGAAATATAATCCGTCCCGTATTGTCTATTCAAAAACTCGCAATACTTCAAACCGCTGATTTTCGCCAAAGCATATGCCTCATTCGTCTTCTCCAGCTCACCCGTCAACAAACAACTCTCCTGCATGGGCTGCGGAGCCATACGCGGGTATATACAACTTGAACCCAAAAACTCCAATTTCTTCACCCCGTTCTTCCACGCCGCATGGATCACGTTCATTTCCAGAATCATGTTATCGTACATAAAGTCCGCCAAATGACGCTCATTAGCGATAATTCCTCCCACTTTGGCGGCTGCCAAGAACACATACTCCGGCTTCTCCGTTTCAAAGAAACGCTCCACATCCTCTTGACGGCACAAATCCAATTCTTTGTGCGTACGAGTGATGATATTCGTATATCCCTGACGTTGCAATTCCCGCACAATGGCACTTCCCACCATGCCTCTATGCCCGGCTACATAAATTTTTGAATTCTTTTCCATAACTGCTTAAACTCGTTTAGACTCATATAAGACTCATATAAGACTCATGTAAGACTCATGTAAGACTCATGTAAGACTTATGTCGTATCCCGTACCACCTTATATATACATATATGTATATATTCCGTGATTTTG
>SAMEA3663084__coassemble_53_pt1 | contig 40010 bp, 20 predicted proteins | sample SAMEA3663084__metabat2_low_PE_028 | metagenome-assembled genome bin SAMEA3663084 (sample SAMEA3663084) | pig gut metagenome | biome: pig gut; feature: pig-associated habitat; material: faeces | place: France | collected 2012 | reverse complement strand
TCCGTCCGCAAGGTATCACACCCAAGACCAAAGTCCTTCCCCCGCAAGTCGTCCGCTACATATGCGAGAAATATGATATTGAGGTGTAGAAATGGACGAAAAGCATAAAAAATGCATTAAAATTACATTTTTTTACCAAAATATTTCCGTATATGGAAACCTTTTTGTACCTTTGCACCCGATTTTATTGCCGCGGTGGTGGAATAGGTAGACACGAGGGACTTAAAATCCCTTGGCCAGTGATGGCTGTGCGGGTTCGATTCCCGCCCGCGGTACAAACAAACAATCTAATATCAATTTCTCATGAAAAAAGAAGTACTCTCCTTTTTTTTATTTTTATTGTTCGCGCGCGCGTGCCCGTCCAAAGCTATGACTGTGAACGTTTCGTCTGCTGATGAGTTGGTAGCGATTGCCAAGCAGTATGCCGCGACAGCGGGAGCGGATGAACAAAACATCACGCTTACTGCGGATATTGATCTGGATGGGAAGAAATGGATTCCAATTGGAACCAAAGATAAACCATTCAAGGGTACGTTCGATGGTAATAGACACACAATCAAAGGTTTTAGAACTTTTGATGCGACGGATGGTGTCGGTTTATTCGGCTTCATCGCTAAAGAGGGCGTAGTAGAGAATTTGGGTATCAGCGGTGGCTCTTTGATTGCAAAGAACAAACGTCGAATCGGCGCTATTGCAGGTGTATGCGATGGTACAATCCGCAAGTGTTGGAGTATGGCTTTCATTCCGGTTGCTGGGAATGTCGTCGGTGGTTTGGTCGGCGAGTTGACTGGCAATGGAAAAATGGAGGATTGCTATCAATCGGGCCTGATTCTCAATGCGGCAGATACGATTGGAGCTATTGTGGGCTTTAACTCCGGTAAGTTGACTCGTGTTTTCAACGTGGGTTATGCAAAGAATGGTAATGCCATTGTTGGTGTTGACAATCATGGTACTTATACCGATGTGTACTTTGACCGTAAATTATATTATCAGAAATCAGGTATTGATGGCGATGCGATTATCGGCTATGATGTAACGGAGGATATGTTCTCGTTATTCAAAAATATCCCCACCACTTGGTCGGTAGCAGAAAACCGCTATCCTTTTCTGAAGCAATTCGAATCGAACAAGGCGGCGAAGTTATCGGCGGCTCCGATGTTTGTTGAGGCTGGTGATATTGAGCCGGTGAATCACGCCAACGATCTAACCAATAACTTTACCGTTAGCATAGAAGGTGGTATTACTTGGACATGCCAGGATGAGAGCGACAAACAATGGATTCAGATTAGCGGCAAAGACGTGAAGGTTGTGCGCCCCTGTACTGAAACGGATGTATTAGTAGACTCGAAGCTGGACACTGAAGTGCGCGTAGTATATATGCGCCCTCGCCGGGTTGAGGATCTATTAGCAGGTACATTTATCAGTTATGATGATGAGACCGGAGAGACAGGGAAAATAATGGGCTATTGCTTTAAGTCTTATTGGGAACTATCTACGCAGAGCAGAGTTGAATATGCTTCTCGCGGCTGGCTTGGAGAAGGAGACTATCATTATAAAGTAGAGTTCTATTCTATTAATGATGAAAATCCAGATACGACTTTGATAAGTACCTTGCTACCGGATGCTAATACCTCTGAATATCGCTCTTGGGTTGAGGACTTTATTATCCCTACCGACAAGGCAGGCCATTTCCTCATTCGCAGTTGGGTCCACGATAATGGTTGTGTAACCGATTGGATCGAGAATAAACCCGGTTTCGAATTCGTGGTATTTGGAGAATTCGTTCCCGGTGAAATCGTGACTAAGAAAGATACCATCCTCTTGGATGAAAATCCGACATTGGTTAATGCGCAAAGCCAAACGGAGTCACACGGAGGAGGTGGACCGGTTTATTATCAATGGCTATTAAATGGCGATACAATTCCCGGACAAGAAGGTTTAACGCTTGTTGATTATGCAATTACTAAACCGGGCGTTTATACTTTTACACGCCAGACACGCGATAGTATATGCTACGTTCCGCAATCTTCTGTGGAGTATCTGGGCAAATATACTGTTTATGCGTTTGATAAATTTGATCCGGGTGAGATTAGCAATCATGAAGATACTACTTTCTGCTCGGTAGAAGATGCACAAGCATATGTTGTGCAAGCAACTTCTGCATCCGGAGGTGTTAGCAACAAAGGATATAATTATCAATGGTATTTCAAAAGTGGCGATGTACTCACGAAGATCAACGGAGCAACGAATATGACTCTGTCGTTAAGTGGTCTTACCTTGGAGGCCGGACATGATTACACGTTCGTTCGCGAAGCAGAAGACAACACTCGCTTCACAACGCCTACTCGTTCGCGTTACGAGAAGAAGATTCATATCATGGCTGTGTTAACTCCGGGTGCCATAGAGAATGCTACCTGGGAGACCTTCTGCTTCGAGGCAAATGACAGCAAGTCGACTCCGCATACGATTGTCATTCATGAGACAAATGCAGCTACATGTAGCGACGGCTTGGTATATCAATGGGTTATGAATCCCGGAAATATAATTGTAGGTCATAGTGCGGAGTTGGAATATACATTCATGATGGGAGAGATTAAATTGGGCCAGACCTATACTTTCACTCGCCAAGTGCGCAACTCTAATCCGGATTGCGCTTGGGTTCCCTCTACAGGCGCGGTAAGTCAGGTGTTTGGAAAGAAATCCTACCGAGAGGTAACAACGATTGTTTGCGCAAACGATCTGCCGTTCACCATGACTTTGGAAGATGGCAAGACCCATGTCTTCAATTCCCCGACTGATGTTTGGAAGGTTACGGACGAAAGTGGTATATGTCCTGATATTACCGACTATAAGATCGAATTGGCAACGATGCCGAATTTCCAATTGGACGAATATGTAAGTTGGTGCCAGACGACCGGTACGATGTCGGTATATTATGTAGAGGATCCGGGTGCTCCTTCGAATGTCTTCTATATTCGTTATTCGGAAGATTTAGCTAAATATATGGGAGCGAAGGATACAACGGGTGTCATTACCACACCGGGAACCATTTTATTCGATAATATGCCGAACTTAGGTACCGGTGATTTGTATTTGAATGTTCAGATCGGTTATCAAGCAGAGTCTGCTTCCGGTGTATGTTATAGTACCTCACATTTGATGCGTCTCTATCCGAGTCTGGGTGGCTATGTATATAGCAAGTACGATCGCGTTGTATTTGTGGATAACAACCCGAACAACGGAGCTCTCCCTGATGCTACGGAGAAGTTAGAGTTTGTATCTTATCAGTGGTTTAAGAATGGTATGTTGCAAGAAGGCGAGACGGGACAGTATTACCATGAGGGTGGTGCTATCCTGAACGGAGTATTTTACTGTATGCTGAAAGATACAAAAGGAAATTCCTACCGTACGTGTGATGTTATATTACCGGCAGAGAGTACTTCGAATGCTCCGCAGAGTACAATGGTATATCCAGTACCTGCTGGTGCGGGCGAACCGCTCTCGATTGAGGCTTTCGGTTCGGCTAGAATCGTTTCTTTGGCTGGCGAACGTATTTCCGAAATCGGTACTATTGATGCCAAGGCCATCGTAAATGCTCCGAGAGTACCGGGAATATACTTTGTGCAGATTACGACCGAAGACGGTAGGGTTGAAACGCATAAATTAATCGTTAAATGATAGGAGGAACGGACATGAAAAAGACTATTTTTATCGCAAGTATCTTGTTAGTAGCCGTTTCCCTTTCGGCGAAGCAGTATCCGGATTCGATTCAACAAGCGAGTCAAGAGGAGCCAAATATTGCTTATGGTTGGAATTTTGAATTCGGAGGAGGTCTCGGAGTTGGCGGTTATCGCTTCTCACAATTAGGATCCAAATTCGCTTCTCCATATACGACCAATAAACTTGGTTTCCCGGCAGGCAATGCGATAGTTGGTATGAACTACTATTTCGTTCCATGGATGGGTATTGGAACGGGTGTTGAATTCTCAACGTACGCCAATCGTACTGCGGTTACGAAGCCATGGACAGAAACAACATATGATCAATATGGTACGGATCCATGGTGTCAGTACACGATCACTTCTACTCCGCATGCTATTAATGAATACCAGGATCTCTATATGTTAGAGGTGCCTGTAGCATTGAAGTTCCGTTATCGTCCCGGTGTGGTGGGTATGACGGCTTCGTTGGGCGTGAAATTGGGCTTCCCGATGTATAATAATTACAAGTTAGCTAACGGAGGATCTTTTGATAATGAAGTGTACTATCAATACTTCGACTTAACGATGAACGACGTACCTGAGGTAGTAGAGGATGTGACAGTCAATCCTTCATCCGGTATGTTGCCTATGTCGAGTTTCAAGAAGCTCAATTATGCAGTCAGCTTAGAATTGGGTATGTTGATTCGCGTTCATCAGCGCGTTGAGTTAGCCATTTCGGCTTTTGGAACCTATTATATCAATGACGTATTGGATACTCACGGCACGAAAGCGCTTGGTTTCTCGGACTTAACGACTGATGCCGGTAAGTATCCGATGCCGTATACTACGACATATAACGGCGTACTGCGTACGAATGAAGTGGAAAGCCTTCATCCCTGGGCTGCTGGTTTGAAATTTACCGTACAGGTGAATGCTAACCGCACCAAGGCACAGCGTGAGTATGACAAAGAACAGAAACGTCTCCGTAAACAACAGAAGGAAGCAGAGCAAGAGAAACACTCCTCATCGACTGTTGTCGTAGTAGAAGATGTGCCTACGGAAGAAGTAGAGGAGATTCCTGAAGAAATTGTACTTGATCCGCGTGAAGAAGTTATTCGTCGCATCCTCGAGTTGGCAGATTCGGCAGGTATTGATCTTTGCGAGACCTTCTGTTATATCCACGATACGATTTATATTGGTGATGTTGAGCCGATTCCGGTTATTCGTGAAGATCCGGTAGCTAAACAATTGGATGATATGTTGGCCAAGGCTGTTATCTTCTTTGATTTGGATAAGGCTATACCTATCCTTGAGCCCGAAGATATTCTGATTCGTATAGCAGAAATACTCCGCAATCATCCGGACCAGAAGATTCATGTGAATGGTCACGCATGTAAATTAGGAAAACCGGACTACAACAAACGTCTCGCTTTACGCCGTGCGAAAGCTGTCGCAAAGGAATTGGAAGAGTTAGGCGTTCGTGATGACCAGATGATTATCGCCAGCTTAGGAGATGATGTACCATATCGCTATAATGGCCATCACCAACTGAGTAAAGATCGTCGCGTAGAGATTGTACCGACCTATCGAACAACAGAGATCGTTCGTCCCGGCTCACGTTTGGCACAAATTGCTCGTCGTCACTATGGTAATCCGGAGTTCTGGGTATTTATCTATGAGGCTAACCGCGACCAGATAACCGACCCGAGTAACTTGCCGGTAGGTATAGAGATAGAAATACCTAACCTTTCGGATAGATTGAAAGGAATGAATGAGACAGAAGCCGCTCAAGAGGCGCAACGTCTTAAAGAAGAGATTCTGAATCGATGATAGATGCAAGGTGGTGTGAATAGCCACCTTGCTCTATATTATAAATACCGGTGGAATCGAGTTTTTCTACCTTAACACGGCCGGAACAATGAATGACGCGCGTGGAGTCAATAGCGATTCCTACGTGCGTTATTTTTGGGGGATTAGCGGCTCCATCGTTCAATCCTTCATGATTGAAAAAGACCAGGTCCCCGGCTTTCACTTGAGTGATATCAGCGCGCGCTGTTCCCCGGGTGGCTTGTTCACTCGCATTGCGCAATAAACGCTTGCCGAAAAGGCTCATGATGATTTGCGTAAAACCGGAACAGTCCATTCCCATCGCGTTTTTTCCGCCCCATAGATATGGGATATTTAGGAAGAAACGTACTGTTTGTAAAAGATTTTGTTCGTTCAGTTCGATGGGTTGCGTAATCACCATAGATGCGTCTATACGAAACGGAACACCAAGGATTTCAAATCGACCGTCCTGATAGTTCGTTAGGCATGTACCGGCTGTAAGGGGTATCGTTTGTTGGTTATTTTCGCTAACAGCGAATACCATAGGAAAAGATACCATAGCTGCAGAAGCGTAGGCTTTGCTATACGAAGTATATTCCTCTTCCGTCATTGGAGCAAGCATCTTGGCGTCTATCCAGCCCTCTTGTCCATCATTATCGAGTTTAATGCGATTCCATCGAGGTTTTTGCTCCAGGATGGTACAGGTCTCGCCGAATAGCATTTGCGTGTTTTGCTCTGCGCTTTCTCGTGCTTCAGCACGAACGGGTACAACGCTATATAAACTAATACCTTTCATCGCTATTACCAAACTTCCTGTGGGTGTTCCGATTGCAATTTAGGATAATCGATGGAGTAATGTAATCCTCGACTTTCTTTACGTTCCATCGCTTGGCGAGTAATGAGATACCCGACATTAATCATATTACGCAACTCGCATATCTCTTTTGTCGCTTTGACGCGTTTGAAGAGGTCTTCTGTCTCTTCATAGAGCAGGTCAAGACGCTCATAGGCGCGTCGTAGACGAAGGTCAGAACGAACAATTCCTACGTAGGTGGACATTATTTGTCCTACTTCTTTTACATCTTGCGCAATAAGCACTCGCTCTTCATTGCTTAACGTGCCTTCATCATTCCACGCAGGAATTTTCTCGTTGAAATCGTACTTGTCTATGACGTTGAGGCTGTGTTTTGCAGCTGCATCGGCATATACAACGGCTTCGATAAGAGAATTGGATGCGAGTCGATTTCCTCCGTGAAGACCTGTACATGAACATTCGCCAACCGCATATAAACGATGGATAGTAGATTGACCATCCAAGTCCACTTTTATACCACCACACATGTAATGTGCACATGGTGCGACCGGAATATATTGCTTGGTGATGTCAATACCTATTGACATACATTTCGCATAGATATTCGGGAAATGATGTTTTGTTTCCTCCGGATCTTTATGCGTTACATCCAGGCAGACATGGTCGATTGCATGAATCTTCATCTCATTATCGATAGCTCTTGCAACGATGTCTCGTGGTGCGAGAGAAAGACGTGGGTCGTATTTGTGCATGAATTCTTCACCATTCGGCAGACGCAGAATACCGCCGTAACCGCGCATGGCTTCCGTAATGAGGTAAGCCGGGTGTGTCTCGCGTGGGTTATAAAGGCTGGTAGGGTGGAATTGCACAAATTCCATATCTTTGATGATACCTTTGGCGCGATGAACCATTGCTATCCCGTCTCCGGTAGCAATCTCCGGATTCGTGGTCGTGGCATAAACCGCGCCTGTGCCTCCGGTTGCCATAAGGGTGATGCGGCTGAGGTATGTGTCAATCTTTTGAGTCTTAGGATTGAGGATATAGGCGCCATAGCACTCAATATCCGGTGTACGACGTGTAACGCGCACGCCTAAATGGTGCTGGGTGATAATCTCAACGGCGAAATGATTCTCCAGTACTTCAATGTATGGATTGGCGCGTACGGCAGCCATCAGTCCGCGTTGAATCTCTGCTCCGGTGTCATCGGCATGATGGAGGATGCGAAATTCCGAGTGACCACCTTCGCGGTGTAGGTCGAAGAGACCATCTTCTTTTTTATCGAAGTTAACCCCCCAGTTAACCAGTTCTTCGATACCTCTTGGCGCATTGCGGACCACTTGTTCAACTGCAGCAGGGTCACTTAACCAGTCTCCGGCAACCATCGTATCATGAATATGCTTCTCAAAATCATCTACGAGCAGGTTGGTGACAGAAGCGATACCTCCTTGGGCTTTGGCCGTATTGGCCTCCTCCAAAGTTGTCTTGCAGCATAATGCAATTTTGTACTTTTGTGTGCGCGCTACTTTGAGCGCAAAACTCATACCGGCTACTCCTCCGCCGATAATTAAAAAATCGTACTTTCGAGTCATATCATTGTTATTGTGCCTTGCATAGCGCCAAAACGCTAAACTCGGCTCCTCTACATATTTTCATTGCTTGCAAACAAGCGCGCATTGTTTCTCCCGTTGTTACCAAATCGTCCACCACTAAGATTCGCGAATGATACAATTGCTCCGGGTGATTCACTATAAAAGCGTCTGCCACGTTGTTTTTCCGATCTTGTCCGGCTTGCAATGCCTGTTTGGGCGTATTGCGTTTGCGTGTAACATGGGTGGTATCAATCGGGATGCCTGTTACATCACTAATTCCTCGCGCAATGTACTCTGATTGATTGTATCCTCTACTCCGCAGCCGTTTCGGATGCAGAGGAATTGGAATAATCAGGTCGATTTCATCGAAAAAATCTGCATATTGCATTTCAATGGCAGCCTGTTTCCCAAGTTGGTATCCAATCCATGGTTGATCTGCATATTTCATAGCATGAATCACTTGCCGAATCGGATGATCTTTCTCGTAGAACAAGAAGGCTGCAGCTTGTTTTATGTGCATTACTTTTAATGCTCTAGCGATATCTCTCTTCATGCCGGAGAGAGCCATTTCAGTACTATTATGTCGTTTCTGTGCCTGCTCTGTACGAGGTAGTTCAGATAAACATCGGGTGCATAGTAGCCCGGCTGGTGTCTTCTCGCCTATGTAGTCTCCGCACATAGGACAACATCGCGGGAAAAAGAGGCTTCTCAACATAATCGGCTGCAAAATTAGTGTTTTTTTTGCACTTACGCAAATATAACTATTATTTTTGCTACAAAACGCCCGAAAAAAATATCTTTTACCACTTAACCTACATTGAATTGGCTACCGCCGATAAATTCCCGTAGGATAGAGGTCCGCGGGATAAACGAAGCGGACAGTCCCTCAAAGAAACTGAGGTAGTACAGTAATTGATAGGCTACCTGATATTCCTCCGAAGAGGCAGGAACCGTTTGCAGTGCCGTTTCTACGGTATATCGGATTGCAGGCAGTTCGTAAGTCATGGATGTGTCGAAGAGAGCGTCTGCTTCTTCGCGGAATGGTTCGATCCATTTTAGTTCTCCCTCACGAACGGCGGCCCATGAGGCTATCGTTTGTTGCGGCGATTTTCCACGTGTTCTGAGATCCCGACTCATGCGACGCAGCAGGCGATGTACCCATGTGGGTATCCACGTTTGGCCATCTAATGAAACAGGACTCATTGGTGCGGCAAATATCTTAAATTTGCAGTTATGGTCAATATGTTCAGTTAGTATAGGGTTCAGTGCATGAATACCTTCTATAACGAGAATGGCATCCTCTTCTATAGAAAGCGTTTCTCCCTGGTATTCGCGTTTCTCTTCTGCAAAATTGAATGTAGGGAGTGCTATCTCCTTGCCGGCAATAAGAGCTTTGAGGTCTATCTCAAATTGATTTAAATCGATTGCATAGACAGACTCGTAGTCTTTCTTTCCGTTTTCATCGAGCGGAGTGAGACTACCATCCACATACCAATTATCTAATGAAAGGGCTACGGGTTGCTTTCCTTGCGCAAGTAGTTCCAAGCAGAGGCGGTGACTTGTGCTTGTTTTTCCGCTGGACGAAGGTCCGCTTATGAGCACAACGCGTACATTTGGGTTTGCACAAATCGTTTGTGCAATGGAAGATAACTGGTCAGCATGGTATTTCTCGCCTTCTGCAACTAACTGAGCAGCATGTCCGCTCTCAATCATTTCATTAATGTACGCGACTCGGCGTTTTTCTTCAGCAATCGACATCGGTAATAATTTTTACGTTTTTATTAGATGGTATAGAAAGAATGTGAGTTATTGCTTCTTTGATTCTTCGTTTGGCTTCCGCAATATTGGCTCCGTGCTCGATTCGTACAATCAATTCGCGTATCGTATAGGCCTGAATATGATCCACAGGGGGAGTTATAACCGCAGAAATACGTTTTCCGAATACCTGGGTGAGATACGTTTGCAGTTGGATAGCGGCGTGCTGTACGCGCACTCCGTTATGGTCGCGTAGTTGCAGTCGAATGAGCCGGTGAAATGGAGGATATGCGAATAGATTGCGTTCGGCTATTTGTTGATCATATAATGCTTTGTAGTCATGGGATCGAACAAAATGGAGCACGCTGTTTTCCGGAGAGAATGTCTGAATCCATACTTCTCCTTTAGTTCCTTTTCGTCCAGCTCTCCCTGCGACTTGTTCCAGCATTTGATAGGCGCGTTCGTAAGCTCTGAAGTCCGGTTGGTTAAATAAAGGGTCGGCATTCAAAACAGCCACAAGACGCACGTCATCAAAATGAAGTCCCTTGGTTACCATTTGTGTTCCTACCAATATATCGCATTCATGGCGTGCAAATGCATTGATGATATCTTGGTATGCCGATTTATTGCGCGTCGTATCCAGGTCCATACGCAGTACACGGGCTTCCGGGAAGAGTGTTTGTATCTCATCTTCGATGCGTTCCGTACCAAAACCAATGGTTTTCAATTCCCCTCCGCAATTGGGACAAACGGGTGGCAATGGCGTATGATATCCGCAATAATGGCAGCGTAGCTCGTTAGCTCGCTTATGATAAGTAGTGGTAACATCGCATTGCACGCAACGTGGAGTTTGACCACATTGTACGCATTGCACTTGCGGCGCATAACCACGGCGATTCTGGAAGAGGATGACTTGTTTATGCTCAGCCAATGTCTCCTGAATCCGTTCTACCAGAGGATCGGAGAAATGATTGTACATCTCTTTGCGCTCATATTGCTGCTTGAGATCAATGAGAGTGATATCCGGCAGTTCCACGCCGCCAAAGCGTTCAGAGAGGGTAACTAAACCGTATATTCCTTTTTGAGCAAAATAATAGGATTCAACGGAAGGCGTTGCAGAACCTAAAAGCACTTTGGCTTTCTGCATCTTAGCCAGTATGATCGCTGTGGAGCGGGCATGATATCTTGGAGCCGGTTCTGCTTGCTTATAGCTTGAATCATGCTCTTCATCGACAATGATGAGTCCAATGTTCTGCAGAGGTAGTAACACGGCACTTCGGGCCCCGATAACTACGTAATTATTGCTGATTATTGAATGTTGATTGGTGATTTGTTTATATCGCTCTTCTCGTTCTGCATCAGTGAGCCGACTGTGATATACGATGAGTTGATCGCCAAAGATGCATTGGAGTCGGCTGGTTAATTGAGTAGTAAGAGCGATTTCCGGAACGAGATACATTACATTCTTTCCTGCATTCAGTTGCTCTTGAATGAGGTGGATGTAAATATCTGTTTTCCCGCTCGATGTAACACCATGCAGGAGCACTATATCTTTATCTGCCTGCCACAAATCCTCGATTTCATCGAGTGAAGTTTGTTGAGTGGGCGATAAAGCATGTATGGGTTCTATGGGACCTGTGTAAGGAGCAGTCTTTCTGGTTCGGCGTTTAGGTGGATCCACCAAGCGTTTGTCCAAACTACCGGGGAGAGCAGCAGACATTACTTCGCCAATAGTGCACATGTAATACTCACTGATCCATTGCCATAGTGCTAACTGCTCTCGGGATATTTTAGGAGCATCTATGATGGCTGATATAGGCCGTATTTTGGAAGCAAATGCCTCCTCAACAGGTTCTGTATGTGTGCGTAGTACCACACCGCGCACTTCTTTCTTCATCAGGGGCACGATAACGCGTGTCCCGGGTTGGGGAATAGACAAACTATCCGGGATGCTGTACGTATAGCAATCTCGGATAGCTAAAGGTAATATGATATCAACGTAGTTGATAATGGAAGGCTTATAATTGGTAATTAGTTGTTTGCCTCGGCTGCCAAAGCTTTGTTATAACAATTGCGGCAGAGGGGTTCGTAACTATCTGTTTCGCCCAGTAAGACGCGTTTTTCGGAGGCCACGAGACGATGGCTGACATAAGCCAGATCTCCGCAATTTACGCAAATAGCATGGGTTTTATATACATCATCGGCAATAGCCATTAATGCGGGCATCGGACCAAACGGAACTCCTCTGAAGTCCATGTCCAGTCCTGCACAAATTACGCGTATACCGCGATCGGCCAGTTGCTTACATACTTCCACAATACCCATATCAAAGAACTGCGCTTCATCAATTCCAACCACATCAATATCATCCACCATCAGGAGGATATTTTGGCTACTATCAACGGGTGTAGATTGAATTACGTTGCGGTCATGGCTCACTACATCTTCTTCGCTATAACGCACATCAATAGCGGGTTTATAGATTTCTACGCGCAGTTTAGCAAACTTCGCACGTTTCATACGCCGGATGAGTTCTTCGGTTTTTCCGCTGAACATAGATCCGCATACTACTTCAATAGATCCCTTTCGTAAACTCGGGCCTTTGCTGTCTCGTTCAGAATACATATATTTAGTTCAATTTAATATCTTGCGCATTCATCTGGAGGGTTGTACGTCCGCGATAGCTATTTTCCTCCAGATAAAAACATACATCGATACTCTTGCCGTTTTGCAGATGTTCGGCTTTCTCTCCTTGTCCAAAGGCGATACCATCCATAGCTACGATACGGTCGGTGAGGTCAAGATGAAGATGTCTTCCTTCGCTTACCGCGCGCGTGTTCCGGTTGTTAATGAGGTTGCGGCAAAGGAATAATGGGCGTTCATTGCCCGGACCAAAGGGTTCCAAGCATTGAAGGATCTTATACATCTTCCAATTCATATCACTCAGTTCTACTTCTGCCTCGATATCTAAAGTGGGCACTTGTTGTTCCGGTGTTATATGAGCTGCAACGTATTCTTCGAATCTACGCTTAAACTCCGGCAAATCGGCTTTATGCATGCTCAAGCCGGCAGCAAACTTATGTCCTCCGAAGTTGGTGAGCAGGTCACGACATGAGTCAATGGCGGTATAGATATCAAAATCGCTTACTGACCGCGCACTGCCACTGATGATATCATCTTCTCCTGCGGTAAGCACGATAGTCGGACGATAGTAAGTTTCTGTAAGACGGCTTGCTGCGATCCCCACTACTCCTTTATGCCATTCGGGCGAGAACACGACAGTTGTGTGTTTGCTCGAATTCATCGGGTCTTGTTGCAATTGTTCTAATGCTTCATCTGTTGTCTTACTATCGTAATCGCGCCGGTCTTGATTATAAGAATCGATATCTTTGGCGAATCGTAATGCAGCTTCGGCATCATCAGTGATAAGTAATCGCACGGCTTCTGCCCCGCTTTTAATTCGTCCAGCCGCATTGATTCTAGGTCCGAACTTATAAACGAGGTCACTCATTGTGATGTTTTTATCGGCAATGCCGGCTACCTGCATGATAGCTTGCAGACCTACTGAGGGGTGCGCATTAAGGGCACGGAGACCATAAAAAGCCAGAATGCGGTTCTCTCCAGTTACCGGAACGATATCGCTGGCAATAGACATAGCTAATAGCGGGAGCAGACGATATACCTCTTGCATATCTATTCCTCGCCGCTGTGCATAAGCTTGCGCCAATTTAAATCCCACCCCGCAACCACTCAGTTCCTTAAATGGATAGTGGCAGTCGGCACGTTTCATATTCAGTACCGCTACGGCCTTTGGAGTGATGTCTCCGGGCGTATGATGGTCGCAAATGATAAAATCGACACCAATGCTATTGGCATACTCCATTTTTTCTACGGCTTTGATGCCGCAGTCCAATGCAATGACAAGCGTGCATCCTTTTTCTTTTGCGGTATCAATTCCTCTGGTGGAAATACCGTATCCTTCGGTATATCGATCAGGAATATAATAGATTAAATTATCTGTTTGCGTACGAAGGAAAGAATACATAAGTGCTACGGCGGTAGTGCCATCCACATCGTAGTCTCCATAAACCATGATTCGTTCATGGTTGTCTATGGCGCGGCATAGCCGGTCTACGGCTGCCGTCATATCGCGCATCAAGAATGGGTCATGCAGACTATCGAGCGTTGGGCGTATGTATGCTCGTGCTTTGGCCGCTGTACGCAGGCCTCTTCCAGCAAGAATACGACCGGCAGCCAGACTGATATCCAGTTCGGTGCTAAGGCGTTCAGCCGCTTGTTGTTCGTCTGCCGTCAGTTGTTTAAGTCGCCAATTAATCTCCATTCTTTATCGTATATTCATCCGCTTCTTGCCATTGCGGCAACACTTCTCTAAAATGTCTTAGTTTCTCTATCGAGAAATCAACGATTCGTGTTCCTGCTTCGTAATCTTCAAATCCTGCGATATCTTTGAGCCACGTGTCGTAAGCCACGGAATGACCATTATAATCCATTTGAATACCGTCTGTTCCAACCATATTGACGCCCACAGCATAGCAATGGTTCTCTGCAGCGCGTGCCGGCAACAGAACATCCCAATATTGGATTCGGACAGTAGGCCAACATGCGACACAGATGAGAATATCATACAGGTTATGTTTGTCTTGCCGCAACCAAACAGGGAAGCGTAAATCGTAACATACCGCCAAACGTATCTTTATGCCGCGAAAATCCCATATGGGTCTTTTGTTTCCCGGAGTGAAGAACTCTGCTTCTCCTCCGCTACGGTAGAGATGATGCTTATTGTAGTAGAGCGGAGTATCATTGGGACGGAACATGAACCCACGATTATATAATCGTCCTTGCTCGGAAACAATCATCGACCCGATGATAGCCAAGTCATAGGTGTTCGCCATATGCTGAAGCGCTTGACTGGTTGGACCCGTTATCCATTCTTCCGCCAAGCCAGGACGATCGGTACAAAAACCGGTGCTGAACATCTCGGGAATGACCGCGATGTCTGCTTGTCCGGCTATAGCTTGCAGGCGCTCATTCAGCAAGCCCACATTCGCCTGCGGGTTCGCCCACTCGATGGGATATTGGAGCAGCGCAATGCGCATTCGTTGTTGGTCGGTTGTTGGTTGTCGTCAGACTTACTTCTTCGCCTTTTTCTCTCCTGTTCCGGCAATGTTCTCGCGCATAGCGGTATCGGCTTGCATATTTTGCATGCGATAATAGTCCATAATGCCGAGATTGCCTTTGCGGAATGCCTCTGCCATTGCTTGCGGCACAAGTGCTTCTGCCTCAATCACTTTCGCTCGGGCTTCTTGTGCTTTGGCTTTCATCTCCTGCTCGCTTGCGATAGCCATGGAACGACGCTCCTCTGCTTTCGCTTGCGCAATATTCTTGTCGGCTTCAGCCTGATCCATCTGCAATTGTGCACCGATATTCTTACCTACATCAATATCGGCGATATCGATAGAAAGAATCTCGAATGCCGTACCGTCGTCCAGACCCTTAGATAGCACTAATTTACTGATGGAATCGGGGTTTTCGAGCACCATCTTATGGCTTTCAGCGCTACCGATGGAACTAACGATACCTTCACCGACGCGGGCTAAGATGGTATCTTCACCTGCACCTCCGACGAGTTGCCTAATATTCGCACGCACCGTAACACGTGCTTTAGCGATGAGCTGAATACCGTCTTTGGCTACAGCCGTAACGGGAGGAGTATCAATCACTTTGGGATTAACGGACATCTGAACCGCTTCAAAAACGTCACGACCGGCCAGATCGATAGCGGTAGCCATCTGGAAAGGCAGGGTAATACCTGCTTTACTTGCGGAAACGAGGGCATGAACAACCCGCTCAATATGGCCCCCTGCCAGATAGTGCGCCTCGAGTCCATCGCGCTTCACATCGGTCAAACCGGCTTTGTGCGCCTCAATCATACAGTTAACGATCTTTGCGGGCGGCACTTTACGAATACGCATAAGGAAGAGCTGAACCAGACTGATACGAACGCCACTAACTGAGGCATTGATCCACAGCATGAAGGGCACGTAATAGAAGAAGATGCAAAGCAAGATCACCAATAAGGTAATCAGAATGGCGGTAATAACCTCATTGGTCTCTTCGGCAACCAAGAGTACGCTCGATAAAAGGGCATTAATCATTTTTGTTCCTCCTTTTTATTATTTAATTTATTGTTTGCTAACTCTACATGGCCATCTACCTTGGTATCCAGGGCCATTTTATCCAAAGCGCGGCTACGCAGGAATCCCCAAACAGCCAATGCGGATAAGAGTACACAGGCGCCGAGCGTAATATAGCCGGCTGTTGCACCAATCCAAAGCCATGCTAACACAACGGCGCCAATAAGACAGCCGAAACCAAATACGCCCGCAATGCCGAAACCGGGAATCAAGAACATCTCCGTTAATAAAAGCGCGACGCCCGCGAGCACTAATAATACAACTAAAAAATATTCCATGCAAATCTTTTATTAAAAAATTTTCAACTATTTTTTCTAAATCGGGTGCAAAGATAATAAATATCTTTGATATATGCAAACAAAAAAAAATAAATTTGCACATTTAATTTAAATATAGTACTTTTGCGGCGTTTTTGGAAGTACACCTTATAATATATAGCACAGATGAGCAAAAATTTGGTTATTGTGGAGTCCCCCGCGAAGGCGAAGACGATTGAGAAGTTTCTGGGAAGTGACTATCATGTATTGAGTAGTCAGGGACATGTGCGTGACATTGAGCCGATAGGAAAGAACTCGATGGGTATTGATTTCGAGCATGGCTACCAACCGCATTATGCCGTTGATGCCCATAAGGAGCACTTGATAGAGCAATTACAACGCGAGAGCAAGAAGGCGGAGACCGTATGGTTGGCTTCCGATGAGGACCGTGAAGGAGAGGCTATTGCATGGCACTTAAAAGAGGTGCTGAACTTGGAAAATAAGGATACGAAGCGTATTGTATTTCACGAAATTACAAAGTCGGCTATAGAAGAGGCTATTCAGCATCCGCGCGATATCGATTATAATTTGGTGAATGCGCAGCAGGCACGTCGCGTATTAGACCGCATTGTGGGTTTTGAACTCTCTCCTATTCTTTGGAAAAAAGTGACAACAGGTTTGTCGGCCGGTCGGGTACAATCAGTTGCTGTTCGCTTGATTGTTGAGAAAGAGCGCGAGATCGAATCTTTCCGTGCTTCGTCAAGTTATCGTATTTTTGCCGATTTCATCGGAGTAAATCCGGGCGATGCATCCGTTTTGAAATGCGAGTTGAATCATCGTTTCTCGCATAAGAACGATGCAATAACCTTCATGGAGAGTTTGAACTCTGCGATGTTTATTGTGCGCGATGTACAACGTAAGCCGGTAACACATATGCCTGCTCCTCCGTTTACGACATCGACCTTGCAGCAAGAAGCCGCTCGCAAATTGAAGTTCTCTGTTTCGAAGACGATGCGTTTAGCGCAATCGTTATATGAGAGCGGAAAGATTACCTATATGCGTACGGACTCGGTAAACCTGTCTACTTTGGCATTAGGTACAGCAAAGGAAGTGATTGCCGAACGATACGGAAAGGAATATGTTCATACTCGTCAGTACCGCACTAAATCCAAAGGAGCTCAAGAGGCTCACGAGGCTATTCGTCCGACGTATATAAGTACGTTAAACGCAGGAGCGACCAAAGATGAGCAACGGCTGTATGAACTGATCTGGAAGCGTACGATTGCTTCTCAGATGGCTGATGCGGAGAGTGAGAAAACTACAATAGAGGTTTCGGTACACGGCAGTAAGTTTGCATTCGTGGCTACCGGCGAAGTGATATCCTTTGACGGTTTTACGCGTGTTTATGTGCAGTCGACGGATGAAGAAGCTGAAGAGCGCCGCGTTTTACCGGCTATGTCAAAACGCGAGCGATTGAAATTGGTGAATGCCGAGGCTATACAGACCTATGCTAAACCTCCTTTCCGTTATAATGAAGCAACGTTGGTAAAACGCATGGAGGAATTGGGTATCGGTCGTCCATCCACTTACGCAACGATTATTGATACGATTCAGAACGTGAAATACGTAGAGAAGGGTTCTATTGCCGGTCAAAAGCGCGACGTAATTACGTTGAGTTTGAAGAACGGCATGGTGATGGAGCGCAAGAAATCGGAGATGTATGGAGCGGATGCGCAGCGTTTGCTGCCTACTGATCTGGGACGGATTACCAATGATTTTTTAGTGGAGCATTTCCCGACTATTTTGAGTTATGACTTCACAGCACATGAGGAGGAGCAATTTGACCGTATCGCTATTGGTAAAGCCGATTGGACGCAGACTGTAGATACTTTCTATAAGACTTTTAAACCATTACTTGCTTCGATTCCATCGGGAAAAGTTTCGGGTAGATTGTTGGGAAATGATCCTGCAACAGGTTTGCCTATTATTGCGAAGATTAGTAAGATAGGTCCGTGTGTTCAGATGGGTGATGCGGCAGACGATAAACCGCGTTTTGCAAGTCTGAGGAAAGGTCAGTCGATCTTCAGTATTACGCTTGCGGAGGCATTGGAACTCTTTAAGAACTCTTTGCCATTGACTTTAGGTCAATATAACGATAAGGATGTAATCATCGGTGAAGGCAAGTATGGTCCGTATGTCAATTATGGCAAGAGTTACATCAGTATTCCTCGTTCGATCGATCCTCTGAGTGTCAGTTTGGAAGAAGCTATTCAGATGATAGAGAAGAAAGAGGAGGAACAACAACCGATTCAACAATGGGGTACCATCCAGGTAAGGAAGGGTAGATACGGAGCCTATATCCATACCGCAGAGGGTAATTACCAGATGCCGAAGGGTATGAATCCGGAAACGATAACGGAGGCCGAAGTGCGTGAAATAATGGCGAAGTCGGAGCCGAATAAGCCAGGAAAGTTCACATTTCGCAAAAAAAGTGTAAAATAATCGCGAAAAATTTGCACATTTCAAAAAAAAGCAGTACTTTTGCACCCGCTTTCGAGAAGTGGCGCAGTTGGTAGCGCACTACGTTCGGGACGTAGGGGTCGCGTGTTCGAGTCACGTCTTCTCGACAAAATAGCAGCTCAACGGCTGCTATTTTTGTTAGAAGACAAAGGTGCCTCCAACACGCGTGTTCTTATCTCGCTAAGCTCGAACGATTATTGCTGTTCGCAATTTCCGAGTCACGTCTTCTCGACAAAATAGCAGCTCAACGGCTGCTATTTTTGTTAGAAGACAAAGGTGCCTCCAACACGCGTGGACGTTATCCTTCGCACTCGCGTTGGATTTTTTTGCGAGAGGCAAGTAGTACGATGACGGCCGTGATGGCAGAGAGGGTGTCGCTGATAGGAATCGCCCACCAGATGCCATCGATGGGATTTGTAAATGCCAGCGGTAACCAAAGTGCCAAGGGGATGAGGTAAATGACTTGTCTCGTCAGGCTAAGGAAGATTGATTTGCCGGCTTTTCCTACCGAAGTGAACAAGTTACCTGTGACCATTTGGAAACCGATGATGAGCATGGTGCTGCAGATGATACGCATGGGTCGGATGGTTTGATTAATGAGAGCTATGTCATGCGTAAACATCTTCGTGACGATTTCGGGGAAACACTCGCCGAGGATAAAGACGATTCCCATGATGCACGTCGCATAAGCACAGGTCAGGTAGAAGGACTGCAGCAGTCGGTCCATATGTCTCGCGCCGTAGTTATAACCGGCGATAGGTTGCATACCTTGGTTGAGACCCATTACCATCATGGCGAAGATGAAGGTGAGACGGTTGATAACTCCGTATGAAGCAATCGCCATATCGCCGCCGAAGTTCTTGAGTTGATTATTGATGATAATAACTACAAAGCAGTGGGCAATATTATAGAGGAACGGCGACATTCCGATGGCTAAAGCCCGTCCGGTGATATGTTTGTTAAGTTGCCATATTCCCCGATGAAATCGGACCAATTCGCTACGGTCTGTAAATTTGGTAACTTGCCATACGACAGCAAAGGCTTGGCTGAGAACCGTAGCTAATGCAGCGCCTCGTACGCCCATGTTCAACGCAAAGATGAAGATGGGGTCGAGAATGATATTGATGATGACAGCGAAGAGGGTAGCGATCATGGAGAAACGCGGATGTCCGGCAGAGCGCAACATAGCGTTGAGACCGAAGTAAATATGGGTGAGGATGTTGCCGTACAGGATGATCTCCATATATTCGTGCGCGTAAAGAATGGTGTCCTCGCTAGCCCCAAAAGCCATGAGAATCGGGTCTAACCAGATGAGGCCGACAGCCATGACGATGGCAGAGAGAATGATATTTAGGACGATGACATTGCCTAAAACGCGGTTAGCTTTATCATAATCTTTCTCTCCAAGGTAGATGGCCAGGAGCGAAGATGCGCCCACGCCAACGAGACTACCGAAAGCAGCGCATATATCCATGAACGGTTTGGCGACGGTTAGTGCGCTGAGTGCGAGTGCGCCGCAGCCATGTCCGATATAAATAGAATCGACGATATTATACAGCGACATCGCTGTCATCGCGATGATGGCAGGCAGTGCATATTTCCATAGCAGTTTATGCACGGGAGCTGTACCAAATTCGGCGGTTCTGGTCATGGAGGATATTTATGATTTGTGATTCATGATTTATGATTTGTGATTTTTGCAGCGATTTCATCGAAGGCAGAAGCAGCAGGATGGCCGGTTTGCAGGGCGATAGGTTCGCCGGAATCACCTCCTTCGCGAATGGATTGGACTAATGGTATCTGCGCCAGAAGTGGGATTTGAAGTTCTTCCGCTAAGGCTTTACCTCCATCTTTACCGAAGATATAATAGCGGTTTTGCGGCAGTTCAGCCGGCGTGAACCATGCCATATTCTCGATGAGACCGAGTATAGGTACGTTAATCTTCTCGTTTTGGAACATCTCTACCCCTTTCCGTGCGTCCACAAGTGCAACCGGTTGGGGAGTGGTAACGACGATGACTCCGGTGAGTTGGAGCGCCGAGATGAGGGTAAGATGAATATCGCTGGTACCGGGCGGAAGATCGATGAGAAAATAATCGAGTTCTCCCCAATGGGCATCATCAATAAGTTGTTTGATCGCATTAGAGGCCATTCCACCGCGCCATATAACTGCTTGATCGGGATTGACGAAGAAACCGATGGAGAGCATCTTAACGCCAAATTGTTCGATGGGTTCGATAAGCGTTCTTCCTTCGATTTCAACGGAGAAAGGTCGACAATCTTCGGTATGGAACATCTTGGGCATAGATGGTCCGTGAATATCGGCGTCGAGAAGTCCGACGCGATAGCCTTTTTGCGCCAAGGCGACAGCCAGATTGGCTGTGACGGTTGATTTACCGACACCTCCTTTGCCGCTATGAATCGCGATGATGTGCTTCGCGGCTATGGGCGATTGGTGGTTGGTAGTTGGCGTGGGATTTACCTTGACGAATTTGGTATGTATATTCGCCGCTATATTGGGATCAATATAGGTTTTTAGCGCCGTCTCAGAAGCTTTGAGTACGGATTTGATGAACGGGTCGTTCTCTTTTTGGAAGATGAGAGAGAACGAGACTTCAAAACCGGAGATACGAATGTCATCTTCGAGCATGCCGCTTTCGATAAGATCTTTGCCGGTTCCGGGATAGCGCACATGGCGCAGGGCATCTATAATCTGCTGTGGATACATGTTATTCAATTTTGCGAGTGCAAAATTACAGTTTTTTTTCGATATATGCAAAAAAATCAGTAATTTTCTCAAAAATGATCGATCGATGGAACATTTAAAAAAGATAGCCCGATTGCTCGAGCTATCTTTTTTATAGGCGTAGACTGATTTATTTAACCATCAGTTTAGCCTGGTAGATGCGACCATTCTCGCGTAAGCGGATGAGGTAAACACCAGCAACCGGCATACCCGGGATAGTGATCGGGTTGATCAGATTCTGTGCTGTATAAACGAGTGCACCGGTAGCGGAGGTAACCTCAACCGTAGCATCATCGAAGGTACCGAGGATGCGAATCGGTTCACCAACCTGTGCCGGGTTCGGCATAACAGCCAGCGAGTTGACAAACGTATTATTAATACTTTGCGGATAACCAACCGTGATAACCAAGGTAGCCTCGCCACAGTTGAGATTAATCGTACGTGTGTAAACACCAACCTCGGTACCAACCGGCAGAATCTCTTCGTCGTTGAGTACGTACGGCAGGTTATTTACAGCGATGCTGTCTTGGAGCTCATAGGTTTGCTCGGCTGTCGGCGTAGCTACCAAGAGATGGAGCGTTACGATGGAGTCACAACCATAGATAGTATGGAGGCCTTGCTCGCCGTGAGGTGTACTGTATTCACCCGGATTGCGTAAACCGCCGAACGGATAAACATCGTAAACTTCGCCTTGGCAGATCGCAGCGCGGAAGAAGGTGTAAGCCTCTTCACGGTTGATAATCTGAACCGAAGCAATCGAGTCACAACCATCGTTATTCTGAACGGTGTCGGTATAAATACCATCTTCCGTCAGAGCCAGATATTTCTCTGTGAAGTCATATGCCGGATCGTCCGGACAGCGGTTAACAACGAGTGTCTCGCCTTCCAGAATCGGGTTCACGGTCAGATAGAGTGTAACAATACTGTCGCATCCGTTAGCTGCCGGTAAGGTATCCGAATGGATGGTGTTCGTGTAGTACTTCACACCGTTGAATTCGTAGTACGAACCTTGGCAGATAGTTGCTTCCACATTCTCATATTGCTTCTTATTAACCGTTACATTCAGGATGACAGTAGAGTCACAACCGATACCCGATTGCAGTTTCTGCTTGTAAACGCAGCTCTCAACTGCAATAAACTCGAAGCCGTAGCCTTTGTAGGTATCACCTTCGCAAAGAACAACACCTTCCAATTCGTTTACACTCTCATCCTCAACAGTAATCGTCAGACGCTCAATGAGGTCATCAACGTTATCCTTTTGGGCAGGAGTGAAGCGCTCGAATTGGTTGATACCAGCAGGCAGTTGGTCTGCATCGATGTAGAATCCGTGTCCGCTATAATCTTCCCAGCGACAAATTTGATCGCTATTTTCGGTCAGTTTATAGGTGTTGAGTTGGATATTATCAAGCAGAACGATGTTCTTCGAACCAGCTACCTGTTTGTCAGCAAACGAGTAGATGTAGAATGCGAGGTTAATCGTCTGGCCTGCATACTTCGATAGGTCGATATACTTCGTGAGGAACTTGCCGTTAGCGTAGAATCCGTTGAAGTTATAGTCACCCTCGATGTCGGTGGACCAGATGATTGCGTCTTCAGCTTTCCAAGTCTTCGCCCCGTCCGTCGAAACAATTACCATGAATTGTTCGAGCAGGTCAGTATTCGGATTTGGAATATCGCTGGATTGAGCACGCAGTGCGATATCGAAGCTCAACAAGAGGCTGTCCTCTGTATTTGCGCTGAGGTCAATCTCCGGAGAGATGAGCCAGTGCATAGCAGAGCTGGTAGAAGAAGAGGAAGCATTATTGGTGGTCAAGTTTGCATAGATCTGTTGGTTCGATCCAACATTAACACGCCAATCGAACGAAGCCGTTACGGATGCTTCGCTCAGGGTCTTCTCGCCGTTGAATACTTCTTCTGCGGTAGCCGTATTACTACGCCACCAGTTCTTTGGCAGATTGGTCTTCACTGCATTGAAGTTCTCACTGAAGCGGATGACATAATCGGTAATAAATGTACCTGCAGCGCCCCATTCCGACTCGTCACCGGCTACGGTATCGCAGAGGTGTTTGAGACGGAAGAAGTAAGCCGTAGCGGGCTTGAGGTCGTTGAGAACAACCATATTGGTGCTATCCAACTTCTGGTTGAAGATGAGCGATTTGTCTTCAAACTCTTCGCTTGTAGCCACTTGGAGCTGTACATACGGGTTGATTACCAATTCCGTCCAGCGAATGGTAGCGGAAGTAGCCGTTACATTCTCTGCGCGTTGTCCGGTAGCCGGCGTACAGAAGTCGCCCTTGATCACCTCCAGATCATCAACGAAGAAGTAACTGGTCGACGACCTTGCCGTCGAGAAATCTTTCGGGTTCGGAGCAACAATCGCAATACGTCCCTTACCTTGGTATTTAGCCAGCGGGAGCGCATATTCTTGCCAGTAGTCGTTTTTAAGCGGGTCATTGTAAGCAAATACACCGGCCGTGGATGTCCACTTATGATCGTACGTGATGGTATCCATCGGGGTAAATGTGCTGAAGTCAGCAACGTCCGTGATCGTACCGATTACCAGTGCACGTGCATAATTTCCGTTAGCGGCATTCAACTTGCCCTTGTTAGCAGCAGTTATAGCACGGCTACTATTGAAGCGTGCAGCACGTCCCCAGAAGTGGAGCGTCATCGAATCGAGTTCGAAATTGAGTTCCGGCAATACAGCATATGCGTTGTAATAACTTGCTGTAGTGTAGAACTGTAGTGCGCGTCCACCTACTGTATCACCACGTGAGAAGCAGATAGAAGATACTGCCTCTTTCGGATTGATGATTGCATAGGGATGATAGGAAGTGTTTGAACCAAAGGCTAAACCTTCTTCCCAGCATTCTGGCAACATATAGGTAGCCGAAGTACCATATTGATAGAGGTTTTCCACAAATCCCCATGAAGCCTCGTCCTTCTCGGTCGGTTTACACGGCGTGGTGAACTCAAGCGTTACCGCCTTGCTCAGATCCTCGCCGCAAACAGCTTGTACACTGATGGTGTAGGTCGTTTGTTCTTGGAGCGAATCAATCATGAAATAAGCGGTATCCACGAGAGCCGTAGCGTAAGCCTTGGTAGAATCTTTCTCGGTAATGGTTACCTTGAAGTTCTTTTTCGGCGAGAGCCAGTTGAACTCAGCTGCGTTGTACTTGAGAGCATCCTTGTTGAGCGCCAATTTAGTGACGTTAAAACAAGCATCATCAGAAATCTTCTCAACCTTCACGTCATCAATAAATACCGTATTACTCTTTTCCGGACCGGCAAGCACAATATACTTACCTTTAGCACCATAGAATGGCACTACTACCTCGCGCCAGTAGTTGGTTCCTTCGGGATCCGGGAATTCATTAATGTCCACATTGGAGGTGCTGGTTCCTAGCGTCGGGAAGATGTATTGCGTCAACTCCTCGAAGGTACTCATATCATATGGGTCAGTAACAGTACCGACACGAATCATACGACTATACGAACCACCATCATAACAATATTTAGTATACATGATACTATCACTTCCATCCACTTTCGAAGGCGTATAACTATAGGTAACACGCGCCATGAAGCGAATTTGGAGACTGTCATAGTTTTCTACATCGTTGATAACCGGCAATACTGCATACGGAGCAGAAGAACCGATTGTAGCTGATATTCCTGCATAGAAGTACATTACGCTATCACCGGAGTAAGCTCTTACATATGAATTCAAACCAGTCGTAGCGTTCTTTGTATTGTAATATATATACGGAACTTCACCTACAGTATTCAAACCCTTGATAGAGTTGTTTACAAACCACGTCTGCGGAATCTTGTTAGTTCCGGTCGGAGCCTGTGCTTTCTGCGGCTCACCATTCTCGAAGGTCCACTGAGCGTCTGCCAGCGGAATGTGGTAGAGTGTAGTGGCCGTAACCGGTCCACGCCATTCGCTGACGTCACCATCGCCACAGTTAGCACGCACATAGAAGTCATACGTGGTGCTCGGCTGCAAGCCGTTAACGATGAACGCAGTTGTATCAGCAGCCACGATAGTCATATCCTTCACATCCGTGCCTTCAGTACCGTATGCTACATCCCAAGCGCTGTTGTTACCCTGAAGCTGCTCCCAAGTGAGTTCGGCAGATGCATCGTACATCTTTGCGCTCAGGTTGTCCGGCATGAAGCAGGTCGGCACAAGTGAGATCTCGATATCATCGACATAGACACCTCCGTCTCTGGTCTTACCATTACCCTCAATACCAATCAGCACGATGTAATGACCCTTGCCATTGTATTTCTCGCTTACGATACGAGTATATTTGCTGAAGGTCGTTGCACTACTGATAACGGTATCAATAGGCTGGAATGTAGCCATTAAAGTGTCGAGCGTCGAAACTTCCTCTGCGATACCAACAACTACCTTACGATTCGGGGTAGCCGTTGCGGTAGCATTCGACTTGTACCAGAACGAAATCATCGTCTTCGTCAAATCATTCTCGATATACGGCAGCGCTGCAAACGAATACTTCTTGGTAGTAGCATTATCGCTATACATATAAATGGAACGTATACCTGCGTGCGCATTAGCAGCCGTTGTACCGAAGCTCGGATACGAAGCACCTGTACCTTCCGTAATGGTAGTACCATTGAGGTAATAGCAGGTCCAGCAATCAGGCTTGCGGTTACCCGAAGTAGTCGTATAAGACTCAAAGTTCTCAGCGAACGGCAGGGTGTACGCCTCCGGGCAGATAGTGGTAAACGAACGAGCATTTGACCAAGCGCTAGTATCACCAACACTGCAAATCGTACGTACATACATGTAGTATGTAGTAAGCATCTGGAGAGTGTCTGTAGCGATAGCGAAGGTGTCAGTCGTCTCTTTTTGCCAGATTACCTTAGCATTTGCCTCTGAAGGATCTACCTTCGTTTCGGTAATAGCTACTTCGTATTTCTCACCTGTCTTATTCCAAGCTATTTTAGCGCCGTAGGTACCTACGGAGTCTGCAATAACTTCAGAAGGAGCTGCACAGCCAGGAATCAGATCGAAGCGAACATTGTCGATATACGCGTAGTTGGTACTGTCACCACTCTCAGAGAGGAACATAACCTGCGTACCCTTAGCGCCTGTTACAGGATCTCCGTCGTAACTATCGAACGGAATAGTAACACGCATATAGCCCAATGAGTCCGTTGCATACGGGACATTACGAACAACCGTGATAGGCGCAAAGGTAGAGAGGTCAGCAGGGTTGCTGATAATACCTACCGTCATACGTTTTACGTTGGTTGCTGTCGTTGAGTTATGGCAAATATCGAAGGATATCTGATATTTGTTGATGTCCGTTACATCTAGCGGCGGCATAATGGCATACGCACCATCCGAAGTAGTCGTATTGAAGATATACAGATAGTATCCGAATTTGCCGGTTTTAGAGCCCGCTGTCTTAGGCACATTGGAGGTTGTCTCACCATTCATTACACCAGTTGACCAGCAGCCAAGTATGTTCTGCTCATGGAACATGATGGTACCCATAGCTTCCGGAGTCTCCGGTTCACAAGTGGTCTTGAACGCTACTACGTCCGACCAAGTGGTCTTCGTAGAACCGCAAACTGTGCGTACATACGCATAGTAATTGGTGTTGAGTTGCAACTTGTCATTGACATAGATTAACGTGTTCTCCGTCGTTGTCTCAACCGAGATTACCAAACCGGTGGTGTCGTCTGCATTTGCATTGATGCTCTGCGACAGAACCATCACTTCGTATGCGTCAGCATTGGTCTTATTCCAAGAAAGGGTAACACCGTTCGTCTTCGGTTCAGACGTCGTTAGACTAAACAGTTTCTCACAATCCTTGATATAATCCACGGTGATGTCATCGAGGTAATAGTTCACTTTACCGTCACGCTCATAATTACGCTTGAATGCGATATATTTACCTTCACCAGCGTACTTGTCAAACGTAACGATGACACCTTTCCAAGCGGTACCTACTACGTTTACGCTATCCACAACCTCGAAGGTGGTGATATCGTTCGGGTCTGTCATTACACCGACTTGCAGCATGGAGTTCTGCGATACGCTGTAGCCCTTCACGTAGAATTCTACTTGCAGTTTCTTGATGCTATCAGCCATAACCGGCAGTGCCGTCCAAATCTGGTTTTGAGCCGTAGAAGAAGACGTTGTGTACAACGCGTACATGGAGTTGCTGTTATGTCCCCAGTCCGCAGTCGTAGAGCGGCTGATATACGGATAGTAGCTGGGGTTGCTCGCATGCTCAGCTGTATAAGTATATGATGGCGCACTCCAGCAATACGGGATGAATTTCACGGAACTACCTGTCTTGTAATCCGGATCCTCAAAGTCCTCCATGAAGGGCAGTGGGTTCTCCGGCAGACACTCGGTAGTGAAGCTCAACCAGTCAGAGATCTCGTACAGCGAGTCGCAAACCGGCGAAATCATATAGGTATAATCGCTATGCGGATTGAGATTACGAACAATGAACGAAGTCTGCTCTACCAGCGAGTCAACCAACAACGAATCCTTGGAATTCTTCACGCGAAGTTGCCATTTGGTCATATTGTTGGCTCCCCAAGAGATGATAGCCGAGTCATGCGCGGTCTCTACTTTCGGGTTGGAGATCGGGTTACACTCGCCCAATGGGAAGAGCTGAATCCAGTCAATACGCTGAACCGATGCGTACCAAGAATTCCATGCATAGCCGGCGGAACTTGAGGTACGACTATTGCTAACCGGATTCTGTGCGTCCATAGCCAAGAGGGCGATGATCTTGCCGTTACCCTTGTAGTTCTCAAAGGTGCAAGAGAACGGCTGATACTCCGAAGGAGAATTGCAATCGAAGACTGCGATCGTATCGAACGTCGTGATATCATACGGATCGGTAAGAATACCTACACCCACGCGGGCGGAGTTCTCAATCGAAGACGAATGGCGCTCCATATAGAACTTGAGCAATACTTTGCTCAGGTCTTCTACCTGCGGCAGAGCGATATAGTTACCGTATTTATGGCGGTATCCGTAATAATCAGGATCACCCTCGGTTACTTCGTTATACTCTTTTTTCATCCACAGATAGTGAGAATTCACTTTTTTCTCCATTGATGTGGACATGTTTGACGAAGAAGATAACTGAGTAATCGTAGGATAGGAACTATTTAAACCGTGGCCATTGGGAGCATATAACGTCATAGAGATAATTCCTTGCGGCCAAGCCGTAGTTGTACCCGAACTGCCGAACTGATTCAACGATCTCTCTGTGTGCGTATTCGTTGTCTCCTCCCAGTCCACCTTGAACGGAAGATCGTCCGTAGCGAGGTAAAGCGGCAGATAAGTAGCTACCGGCAGAGCCCATTCACCGGCTCCGTTAACAGCCTGCACATATACCTCAAGTAAGATACCAGACGCAGAATCAACCACTATTTGAATCTGTTGCTCGGTCTGGTTCTCCAGTTTAACAAAGATGTCTGTAGCATCCAGTGAATCCGGATTCATAATCACAAATCCCTTCGAATCCGTTTTATGCTTTGCTACAACTACATTGTATGCATTGCCATTCGAATTGAGCGAAAGGGTGAATCTATTCGATTCTGCATTCGATATTTTAATATCGCTTGGCCATACCGTAGAGTTCGACTCCTTGATTAAGATATTATCAATATAGAAGCAGTTGTCTTTGTCTTTGAAATCAGAAGCGAAAGCGAGATACTTTCCTTCGCCTGCATACTGAGCAAGCGCAACGCCGAATTTCTGGTGTGTGCGATCCTCTTTCACATAGCAGGTATCAATTGGAACAAATGTAGAAAAGTCCTCCGGATCGGTCATCACACCCACAATGATGCCGCTTGCGAATTCATCTCCAATTGATTGATACGCCGTTCCCCAGAAGCTGACAAATACATTCTTGAGGCTCTCCACATTCAATTCCGGAGTAGCTGCATATACATATTGTCCAGCAGGGATGTTGGTGCTCAAACTGCGTGCGCCCGTAAAGGCGAGACAGAAACTCTGGTCGTATGCATAATAACCTGCACTTGCCGTACCCGGTTGCGTATGGGTGTTGACAAATGGCATATATTCCATTGTCACACCATCCTCGCGCTTGATACTGGTACCGAAAGACCAGTACGAGATATGGTTCAGAGTCCCCGATTTGTACTCGAAATCTTTACCTGCAGTAAAGTCTTGAACTAACGGCAGATTAACAAAGTTCTTAGTACGGAACGAGGTGTAGGTCCATTCGCTGGTCGCACCTTGACAATACGAACGTACATAGAGCCAGTAAGCCTGATTACGTTTCAATGTGATGCCAAGTGCCTCCGTCGAGAAAGAGAACTCATCATCCGTGAGGAAACCATTGTAAATGATCTTGGACGGATCCACTTCCTCGCTTGGATCCAGTGCAGCAGTAGTAAGTGCCACTTCAAACGAATCGGTGTCGAAGCTGGCATTCCAGCTAACTGTAGCAGCAGAGGTGGTCAAACCGGAAACGACATATCCGTACGGATCAAGACATGTCGGCATCGGGCGCACTTCGATATTATCCAGAACTACACCGCGACCGAAGCGATCTGTTACTTCAAACATAATTTGATAGGTCTCGCTTTGGCTCGTGAGCTGGATTGTATCACGCTGCCACTTTGCAATCTTCTGATTGAACTCAGGATTGCCGTTTCGTCCATCCAAACGCACCCAAGCATCGGTAACTTGCGAGCGATAGTAGACCTTAAGTTGGTCAAAATCACCCGTACGCTGCTGTTGCGCATGGCTGAAGACCAGGATAGGCTGGAACACTTTTCCCATGCTCAAGTCCATCACAGGAGAAATCAGTCGTGTGGTGTAGCCGATGGTAGCAGGCGTATTATTACGCAATGCAAGGAGGTAGTTCCCATTCTCTTTGAGAGCTTTGGGATAATCTGCCTCATCGGCTGTTTCAATTGCCCATGGATGCTCTCCGTAAATATCACTACTTACGAATTCTTGTGTCCACCCTTCGGGCAATACACCACTCTCGAAGTTCTCATTCAGGGCGTAGATACTGTCATTCACTACGCCTGCGTACGTCATAACAGATACTAATACCAGTAATAACGTCGAGAGTAAATTTTTTCTCATAATGTTAATAAATTTAGTGCATAATAGGAGCATTTTCGCGGGTAAAAATGCAGTTGTTATAGTTATTATTTTATCAATAATAATCTCTCAAACACATACACTGCGAAGGTGTATGGGTTACATTTATTAATAAGGACACGCGTACGCCTACGCGCAAGCGCTGGGTAGTGATATTCATGAGCGTCGAACCTAACAGGCTATTGATTTGGAGATACTTTTGTGTGTTTTCCCAGGATTGCGTGGCCGGGTTGGTGTCTATTCTCGAATAATCGAATAATGGAGTAGGCGTTTTTGATGAATACTCAACCGGAATATCATAACCGGCATATACCCCAAACCGCGCTAAGCCTTTTTTGCCCATGGGTACGCGAGCACCCAACTCCAGTTCTACGGCTACCTCATGCGCATCTGCACCGGCGCGAAGCGGAATGGTATTGAACTCGGATTCCGGCCAGAAACCGTATTGTTCTGAGTTACGAATGGGCTCGATAAAGCGCTCGTATTCTCCTTCCGCAAACATGCGTCCGCTGGATTTGAAGTTATTGATAAACGGCGCGGCGCGGAACTCGGCTCCTACACCGATATACATCCATTCGCCAATCTCATAGCCGAATTGAACCGGAAGAATGAAACGGAGTTGGCGCTCCTGCTCTTTGAAATCGGAGTATACGTAGCGATAGATAAGCTGTTCTCCCATAAGATCGACGCGGTCAAAGGCATCGGAATAGGAGGCCATCGCATTGTTGGTAACAATATAATCGAAACCTAAACCGGCATTGAAGAAGAATTTACCTGCGTGGATCTCATATTGCAAGTGCGCTTGTCCCCCATAACCGGCTTTAGGTTTTACTCCGGAGGATGAAGCAGGTAGCATATTTGCTTCCACACCGGTCAGGCTGAGGCCTAACCAATGGGTTACGGCGGTTCTACCATACCGCGGCGCAGCCATCAGCGAAGCAGCCAACAGCAGACAGATACATACTATGATAGAACGTTGTTTCATCTTATTACAATTTTAGCGGTACGATGCGCAGCAGGACAAACCAGGAGGTAGATACCCGGGGCGGTAACACCGCTGAGCGTATTCGATTCGGACAAAGGAATCACTACACGACCCATGACATCTATGAGCATCCACGGTCCTTCCATCTCCTCCGAGATCTCGTCTATGCCTTGTGCACCATTATAAATTACCGGGCAAACAGCCACTTTGACACCATCCGAAGAACGGGTTACGACTACGGTATATTGTGCTCCCAGATCTGCAGTACCCACAATCAGATAGGAACTATTGGCGCCATCCATCCGTTGCCCATTGCGATACCACTGGTATGCAGAGAAGGAGTAGCCGCCATTCAGGCTATCGTTGAGCAGGGAGATGATACCATTCTTCTGCGCCACAATTGAGGACGGATAGTTGACTTGTACCATCACAGGTACATCCGGTGCGGGACAGCGCGGCGTACCTAAACGGAGCGTAGCAGGGTAGTAACCCGGTACGACCGTATCCGGCAGAGGAATGGCAATCTCGTCATCTTTACTGAATTGATATATCGAGTCGAAACCGGCAACTATGGCTATGCTGTCAAACAGGATGTGTACACTATCCAAGCGACCTTGTACGATTTGCATCGGAATAGGTAATGCCGGTCCATCGCCGCATGCAGTTAACGTATCGCTTAGTTCGACTATCAACGTCGGCTCAACACTAAGATGAAGCGTTACGATACTATCCACATCCGGCCAACGCCGGCTTTTAAGAGTCGCTTTGTAAGTGCCGGATTCGGTAATTCGCTGGTCGCCTAAGTCGAAATAACCACCTTCGCAGAACGAGGTATCCACCCGAAATTCCGTCTCATGGATGTATACGTGAGTGATTATCTCGCATCCGCCAATGATATCTAAGTCATCAAAAACATAAGGTTCCCAATACACTTTGCCTTTGTACATGGATCCTTTGCCTAAATGCACTTCACGTTCTTCGCTGGCTACATCCGGCAGATTAATAACAGGCATTTGTATTGAATCGGTACAAGCGCCGTTTGAGATGTATGCAATGATAGTCGGTGTATATGAGCCGCCTGTATCTGGATAAATATGTATGATTGAATCGGCATTGGATACCACCACTTCTCCATCGCCAAAATCCCATTTGGTCTCTTCTACTTTCTCGTAATTGGTATATACAGTATCGGTACGGTGATCTTGATTCCAACGCTCGATATTCTTATAGTAAACGTACGATTTGTTATAGAACGTCACCGCATTCGTACACTTCGCGCCGCCATTCCATTTATAGTCTGCTTGAGCCACCGGATAACGCGGGATACCACAAGCGTCCAGGGTGTAATAGCATTTATCATTGCTCTTGGATATCACGTCCACGTTATAAGAGAGCGTATCCATCGGATCAATGGTAAAGGTCTGTTCGGTAGATAAGATCGTACCAGGTTGATCCGGAAGATACCACGCATAATCGAATCCGGAAGGAGCTGTGAACGATGTAGTCGGATTATCCTTGCCGCAGTTCAGACCCGATAACTCTGCCGATTCGCAATCCAGCGTGAAATAAGCATATCCCCAGTGACCTCCATACGTGCACTCTCCGATCATAAGCCGCACAGTAATCGTTTGACCGGCATATTCGCGAAGATTAACCGCTACTTCCTGCCAATCCTGCCACCATATATTCTCACCGGACTGGTGCCATTTCTGCGTGTCACCAAAGCCTACGTGGAAGACGGCCTTACCACAGTTATTGGGAAGTGGACGCAAGTGACGTCCTGTTCCGTATAGGATTTCCAGTGTGAAACTGGATTGTCCTTCTTCTTCGTGACCTCCGTCTTGTAAAACCGTAGCATAATTGAGTTTGAGAATAGACCCTTCTCCTTCCGGTACATTGTAGGAATACTCTATATGGGAGATTTCATAGTTCGATTTCCAATTACCGAGTCGTACCGAAGCCAGCGCGCCATCCGGCTTTGTCTTGAGCCGGTTATCCGTACGAGGATCGGTTTCTCCCGGTACATAATGGAGGGTATGCAAACTCTGGTCGGATTCGTATCCAAAATCAATGGGTCCTTGGATAATAGCCTGTGAATTCCATGTTGTTCCATAACAAAGACATGCCGTTTTGTCATCCAAAGCCATATAATTGATGCATCGTCCCGGTAAGAAGTAGAAGGGTGTGTAAAGTGCATATTCACTTACACCGTTTTCTCCACAATGTGAGCGTACATATACCTGCGCCATTCCTTCCGAGAGGCCATTGACACTGATACGTTTCAAGGTAATATTATCATAGTATTGCCATATGCCCGCTTCGTAGTCGTACACGCGCGCATCATACCAGTCGGCATCTCCTTCCCATTGAACGATCATCGTGGTTCCTTTCATGTATCGACTGAAGTTGGTTGGCGGAGGACATTCGTCTTCCTTGGGGATGATGGTGATATTATCCACGCATCCGCTTGGAGGGATCGAAGCGGAAGAACTCTTTACATTGGTCCAAACGATAGCCAATTTATGCGCCCTGCCATCCGAAGAGAAGTTCAGTTTTCCTTGCCTCCAGATAGATGAACTATTGAAGATAGAATCAATACGATAGGTATCCACCCATGCCGGACGTAAGGCTGCGGCCGTGTAGGTCTCAACATCTGCCGGAACCCAGCACACCCATATACCTTCACCGCTGGCTGCACGACCTTTCGCCAACCAATCGAAATACAGGGTATAATCGCCTTCCGGTAAATACAGTTCACGAACGGCAACAGCATACATATTCGTGGATGAGGCATAGGTGTTATGCACTCCGTCATCGGATATGAAAAGACCGAAAGCACCTTCCTGTGTGGTATTTGCCGCTTCGCCTATATACCATTTATTAGGGCATCTATCTGCGCGAGGGCCATCGTTAAGCAGCCATTGCTCACGCTCGGCTTCGTCCTCAAAGTCGCATTGATAGACAATCTGCGCTGCCATCGGGAACGACAGCAGAACGGTCAGTAATATGAATAATAGTTTCTTCAATTTTTTATAGTATTACAAACTCTACACGACGGTTTTGAGCACGACCTTCTTCTGTATCATTGGTCGTGATAGGCTGCGATTCACCCTTACCTTCCGCTTCGATACGCTCAGGCGCTATGCCGCGACGGATGAGGTCGTCACGTACGCTATTTGCACGTCCTTCGGACAGTTTCTGGTTCGCTTCATCCGAACCTACATTATCGGTATGACCCGTGATGCGGATGCGAATCTCCGGATTCTCGTTCATGAGATCATACAGGTCTTGCATAGCCGGCATAGATTCCGGAAGAATCGTGGTCTCGTTGGTCGCAAAGAAGAGGTTATGCAAGATAATCACACGTTTCTTCACGATCGGCTCGAGATAATAGGTATATTCGCCTTCGATGCTCTCCAGCGGTGCTGTTAACGCAAAGTGGTTAGCTGCTTCGATATGGATGCGTAACGAGGTATTGAGCGGCAAGCGTAATTGCGCAGCGCCGGTTTGCTCATTCGTATTGGCCGAAGCAACTGCTTTCTCGTCAGCCGTGTTTACGAAGGTTATCGCAGAGGCTAAGAGCGAGTCACTCTTGGCATCACGAACGAAACAGCGGAACTCAGGCCGCGGCATCATAGCCAATTCGAGGGTATCTCCCCATTCGCCATGGCTATACTCGTGCTCCAACGGAATATAATCCGCATGCCTTAACTGGAGACGATAACCTCCAGCTGCCACTTTCGCAACCATCACACCCTTGGAATTCGCGGTCTTGCGAATCGGTTTGGCTTTGGGATTACCCAATGCGGTCATCTCAACCGCTACAGAAGGAATAGCCTTGTTTGTGCGGCTATCCGCAATGCGCAATACCATAGCCGGTTTTTGCGGTTTCGGAGGCTGCGGCTTATTCATTTGCAGCAGGGCTGTTACCTTCACACCGATCAGTAAGCTGTTGATACGTTGACTTGCCCAATCGGAACTATAGAGCGAGCGGGTAGTGATAGTATTCTCATCTGCTGTAGCTATGGGACCTTGCGCACCTTTCGCCAGGTTCATTACACCATAATCCATGAAGAGAGCAGCACGCAGATGCAGTGGGTATTTACGCGCTTTATTGCGCTTGTTCCATTCAGCTCCCATGAATCCGTTGATATAGACACCTACTTCGGCGCTGGCTGTTAAGTCGAGCCCGTAATTATACGTGCCTTTGGTGCGATAGGGCGCATCGGTGATAATGTCATGCGAAGGCATATCGGTCCAATTCGGATCAAAAGCAGAGAGGTCCGTGATGGATGTGGTGAGTGTACCACGCTGGCTATAGGTACCGAGTACGGTATAGCCGACTTTCACACCGGCCATGAAATACCATTGATCCCATTGTCCACCGAGTAATACAGGCAGCATCACTTGTCCGGCGACATGGTTTTCGCGCATCGGGTCTCCGAATGTGTAATGCTTGATTTGGTTGTATCCATCGGCCATCATCGCTACATCGTATGGATAAGGGAAAGAGATCTTATCCATGGAGGAGAAGATACGGAATTCCGGTCCGGCATTGAGGATGAAATGGTCGTAACGATATTCGTAGCCAACGCCTAATAAACCACCTCCGCCGCCATTGAAACGGCTGTAGGTGCTATTGTTCAGCAGGCCGCTATATCCGGCACCGCCCCAGAAGGCGATATGATGCAGATTGCGGTTTGCACCTTTCCATTCTTTGGTAGAACCGGTTTTCTTGTTGCTTTTCTTCTTTGCGGGAGCTGCACTCACTGTCTGAGCGGCTACCAGCATGATCATCAGTATGTAATACAATGTCTTTCTCATCTTGCGGCCCTCCTTATTCTATTACACTAATTCGGCAGACACGTGTCTCGCTGCCTATTTGCACTTGTACCACATAGATACCCGCAGGTACCTCCATGGTGATACTATTTGTTCCTTCGGAGAGCGCTTGTGTGAGCGCGATGTCTCCGAACATATTGACGATGGTTAACGATGCAGCCTCCGATACTTTGACGGTAAGTGTTCCGCCTACCTGAACAGGAGACGGATAGACGTATACCACTTTCTGGTCCTCTACAGCCGTTGGACGGAAAGGACAAGTGGTTACTTTTTCGCCATTGCTTACACGCGTCATTTCCAGGTAGTATGAGTCGGCCGGATCCAAGCCTTCTGCTACATAGAGATAGGAAAGGTTGGCTCCCGCAATGGCTTCGTTATTCTTATACCATTGGAAATCCGTGAAGATATGGGTTGCCGAATCGGTATCCAGCGCTTCTGCATTCTTGAGCGAGAGCACATCTCCCCAACGCTGATACACCCAACCGGGCATACAGACGCTGACAGCGGCTTCGCGAACGACAGAGCAACCGAAGTCATTAAAGAACTCGAGGACGTAGAAACCTCCGTTCAATCCGGTGATAGAATCTGCGGTTTGGGGTTCTCCGCCATCTACCGTGTAATAATCAAATCCTGCACCGCCAATGAAGATAGCTCCTGAATTTGGGCTATCACTCATTTCGCGAACTGTTATTTCCGGTAAAATCGGATCGAGAACGGTTACGTTCATCCAAAGCGTGGAGTCACAACCATATTGATTGGTATAGAAACGGTAGAACTTACCGGATTCATGTGATTTATAGGTTTGACCATCAATAGTCAATGGTATTTCGGCACAAATCGTAGTGTCCGGCAGTTGCTCAGTACTCTGCGGAGAGAGATGGAGATTCAGATATACCGTAGAGTCGCAACCGGCTGAAGTTTTCCATACATTCACATATTCGCGTTCTTCACCCGCATACTGCGGACCGAACACGATATAACCACCTTCACAAATAGTAGTATCTATTCGTAATTCTTTATCGCCGATAGAAGGCAAAAAAATGATAAGGGAAGTATCTTTGACGCACCGTCCTTCTGCAATAGACGCATAGAGAACCACATTGAAAAAGCCTCCTTTATTGGGGAATATAACGACCGGATTTTTTTCCGAACCCACCTGACCGTTTCCAAAATCCCACTCATACTCATCGCAAGGTTGGTCATAATGATGCTCGGTTACATTATTAAACTTGGTCATGATATGACTCTTGTTAATGAACTTAACGCGGTTTTGGCAATTGGCAGGTTCGTACTGCCATTCAAATTCCGCAATCGGGAAACGAGGACGTGCGGAGGAATAGAGGTCAAAACCGCAGGTCTCCTCTTCTATATACGTAAGATGGCAACGATAGGTGGTAGTATCAGACGGATCGATAAGCAAAGTACGCCCATCTTCCGATTTTATCGAATCAGGAACGGGGTTGTCGTACTTATCAAACCACTCGTACGCAAAGCCGGAAGGAGCAGCAATCGACATCTGCGCATCATCACCGCAACTGGTACTTACGATTTTTGCTGCGGCGCAGCCCATTGTGAAATACGCATAGCCGAAGTGTCCGCTCCAGTTACAGTCGCGTGTCGTAAGCCGTACTTCAAGACGTTCGCCATCGTAGGCATCCAGATTCAGACCGATGGTTGTCCAGTCTTTCCATGTTACGCTACCGAAGGTGTTCCATCCGGGACGTTGGGAGTCTGCATAGAAATCGGCAGTACCACAGGTATAGTCTATCAGGTTACCCCACTCATCCAAAATCTCCAGATTGAAATGAGGTTGGTCAGCCGGCCCATGGTTAGGATCCTCCAATACCACAGCATACTTCAAAAGCAGAATAGAAGCATTCTCACCGTCCACTGTGTAAAAGAAGGATAGCGATTCTCCTTCCGCGCCGACATTCCAGTTTCCCAAACGCACTGAAGCTACTTCTTCTTCCGGTACGATTTTTAATCTGCCACCTGTGCGAGGGTCGTATTCATCCGGATCCCAGTTGATGGTATGCCGCCAATACTTCGGATCATCCGTAAAGGCCGTGTCATAAACGCCTATATTGGCATACGGATTGCTGAATGTTCCGTACGTAGCTACAACATCTTCTCCATGCAAATCCACGTAGTTAATACAATGACGATCGGGATAGTAAACGCCGAATGATGTGCGATAAGTATAAGCGCTGGTATCTACATCGTTGCATACACCACGAACGCGGATGTCGTAGGCTCCTTCGTCTAACCCTTCTATCACGAAGCGTTCATCACGGATACCGGTTTGAACAGACCATTTTTCGCGACCATATCGACGATACTCGATGCAATATTGCGCGCTGGTACCGGTCCATGTTACCACTACCGAGTCGCCCACTACTTCTGCTTCCAAATTGGCCGGTTTGGCACAATTTCGGGTAGTGATCTGGATGTTATCTACGCAGGCCGAAACCGGGATAGGCAGTTTAGAGTCACGATTCTTATTACGCCAAGCGAAGTAAAGACGATACACACGTGTACCATTCGAAGCGAAAGGAACGGAAACGTGTTGCCAACGACTGCAACCACGCATTACTCGATAGCCGGACTCGGCAAATGACTGGATATAATCCGGGAATTCTGCACGTTCGTAGTTACAATCCATCGAAGTCATCTGTTTGGCAATACCGACAGCGGCGCACATATATGTTTCATCGCCTCCTAAGCAACGCCAATCGAACGACAACTCATATTGGCCGGAAGGAATAGTAAAATCGAAGTAGGCATAAGAGGTGTTCCAAACCGTATCGAAGGTACAAGTCGCGCCTTCATCATACGAGATATACAAGGAACGCTTACCTTCCGTTTTAACGGCAGTACCTATCACCCAGCGCTCTTTGCATATACTGAGGTCTGCTCCGTCATTCAGACGCCACTGACTCAGTTTAGCGCTGTCTCCCAACTCAAAGCCCATTGAATAGGGCACAGATATCTGCACGGGATTTTGCGCGTACGCGTACGAACAAAAAAGGAAAACGCTCAACACAGCAAGAGCAAAAACTCTCGCACCTCTCACATATGAAATAATATGTTTAAACATAGCAACTTGTTGTAATTGAACTTAAAAAGCGTGCAAAAATACACAAAATATTCCAATTACACAACTTTTTGCTGCTTTTTCTGTAACTTTATTTCATTTTGTAAGATAAACTTTACAAAAATTACAGAATCTCCTTTAGAAATTCTAAATGTCGTGTCTATCAACTCTTAAAATGTCGTATTTTGTACTCTCTATCTCCTCTTCCCCCTCACCCCACAACTGTAAACCACCGACGACCTCTTGCTCGATCCGCGTTATACAACGAATGAAGAATGGACAAACGCCCGTTCGGATAGCATCACATGGGTAGAAATGTCCGATTTCAACGGAGAAATTCTCGCCATCAATGCCGTACGATAAGCGAGCCGTTTTTACTGAAGGTTAATACCTGCGATACGTTTTTACCCTTTACCTGGACGCTAGGAAATCAGACTTTTATCTTCTAAAAATAAAAGAATTCGTGCTATTTTTGCGAAAAAATTCATTTTTATTTGCATATATGCAATTTTTGTTGTAAA
>SAMEA3663084__coassemble_52_pt1 | contig 40069 bp, 33 predicted proteins | sample SAMEA3663084__metabat2_low_PE_028 | metagenome-assembled genome bin SAMEA3663084 (sample SAMEA3663084) | pig gut metagenome | biome: pig gut; feature: pig-associated habitat; material: faeces | place: France | collected 2012 | reverse complement strand
AACCAATCCGCTACGCGGTGACTCGTCAACATACATCCGCCGATACTTGCCAACGACTTCGAGAAGGTCAACATCGTGATGTCTACTTTGTCGGTCAGACCGAAGTGAGCCGCTGTACCGCGACCGCCGGGACCAAGAACACCGAAACCGTGGGCATCATCCACCATCACGCGCGCTCCGTATTTCTCCGCCAAAGCACAGATCTCCGGCAGTTTGCATATATCGCCGCGCATCGAGAAGACGCCATCCGTGATGATCAGTTTGCCTGCGTTCTCCGGAATGGACTTCAGTTGACGCTCCAAATCCTCCATGTCGCTGTGACGATAACGGAGCACCTTCGCATAACTCAGACGGCAAGCGTCATAGATAGAGGCGTGGTTCTCGCGGTCGTTCAAGATATAATCATCCTTACCGCAGATGGCGGAGATAATCGCGAGGTTGGTCTGGAAACCCGTCGAAACGGTCATACACTCCTCGTAACCCGTGAAGGCGGCTATCTCGCGCTCCAGTTGCAGGTGTAGATCCAGCGTTCCGTTCAGAAAACGGCTACCGCTAACACCTGTTCCGTATTTATCCAAAGCCTCATGTCCGGCTTTAATAACCGCCTCGTTCTCCGTCAAGCCGAGGTAGTTATTTGAACCTAACATGATTACGCGATGATTCTCCATCTGCACCACCGGGGCTTGACGGCTCTCCAACTCGTGGAAGTAAGGATAGATACCTAATTTGCGAACCTGTTTGAGCGTCTCAAAATGGTCGCATTTCTCGAATAAATCCATTGATTGATAGTTTAGAGTTTAGAGTTTAGAGTTTAGAGAAGTTCGCAAGTTTTAAGTTATAAGTTTCTCTTTCAACTTTCCACTAGACGGCTTCTCTCAACTCTCAACTTTCAACATTCAACTTATTAAAGGACATTGAGATCCTTTAAAATAGCGGTGGTCTTACGAACGGCTGCTTCGCTCTCATGTAGTTTAGCGCGTTCCTCTTCGCTGATATTCAGCTCCAGGATCTTCTCAATACCGTTCTTACCGATGATACAAGGAACACCAATCGTGATATCCTTCATGCCGTACTCGCCTTCGAGGGCTGCGGAGCAAGGGATCATCTTCTTCTGGTCCTTGATAATCGCCTCTGCAACACTTGCAGCAGCTGCACCCGGAGCCATCCATGCGCTCGTACCGAGCAGACCGGTCAGAGTTGCACCACCTACCATCGTAGCCTTAACTACCTCTTCGATCTCCTCTGCGCTCAGGAACTCACGTACGTTGACACCCTTATACGTAGCGAAGCTGGTCAAAGGAATCATCGTCGTATCGCCGTGACCACCGATAACGAAACCGTCTACATCGTTGGCGTTGCATTTCAGGGCCTTGCTCAGGTTGTATTTGAAGCGAGCGCTATCGAGCGCACCACCCATACCGATCACGCGGTTACGCGGCAGACCGAGAGCATGAAGCGTCAGATATGCCATCGTATCCATCGGGTTCGAAACGACTACCAGGATAGCGTTCGGGCTGTATTTCAATACTTGGTCGCAAACGCTCTTTACGATACCGGCGTTCACACCGATCAACTCCTCACGCGTCATACCCGGCTTACGCGGCAGACCGGAAGTGATGATCACTACGTCGCTACCGGCGGTCTTGCTGTAGTCATTCGTCACACCCTCAACGACGGTGTCAAAGCCCATCAACTGAGCGGTTTGCATGATATCCATGGCTTTACCCTCGGCAAAACCCTCTTTGATATCAATCAGACATACTTCATTAGCCACCTCATTTACGGCTAATACATTAGCGCACGTAGCACCTACGTTACCTGCGCCCACAACAGTTACTTTGCTCATAATTGTAAAAAATATGTTTTTTAATGTTTTAACGATTTAACGTCCCTCGGACGAATTAGCGGACAAAATTACAACAAAAATTGCACATATGCAAGTGTTCGGGTGTTTTTTTGCAAAAAAATAGAATTTATTCTATTATTTTATGCACGGAGATGGCTTTGGATGCTTGCATACGGAAGACATCTCGGGGCATAAAATAGAGGGTTTACCCTTTTTACGAAAAAACACCCGCCGTTGCACATATGCCCCGCCCGCTTCGTCCATTGAAATCGGATTTTATCCCATATTTTTCGTAAAAAATATCACTTTTCTTGCACATGTCATTTTTTTGTTGTACCTTTGCACCCGCAACTCACGCTGGGGTGTCTGCCTAGATATCACGGGGTGAGGGTGCAGACATATTTTTGTGGCGTTTGCTAACGCTTGTTTTGGACCTCTTGGAATGTAGGAAGTTTCAAACTTGGTTATTGAAAACAAGTAGTGGTAGATGCCCATGGGGTGTTTATACGCCCACACGTACCAATGTGCGTGTGTGGTCTTGTATATGCACAGCGTGGGTTTCTGCATTGCTTATTTGTAACCAAAGGTAATTCCTACAACCTCAAGAGGCGAATAAGCAATTAAAGGAATCCGCGTTTTTTGATGGTTAAAGAACTCTATTTTCGATTTCGCAATCTCATCTTGTATGGGATAATCGGCGGCTTTTGCGCTACCTTGGACTTCGGCGTGTATTCGGTGCTATGCTACTGGGACTTCATGCCGTATTTGTGGGCCAATATCATTAGCATCCACATTGGTATTTTCACATCGTTTGTGCTCAATCGTTCCATTAATTTCAAGGTCAAAGACAAGACGACACAACGTTTCTTGTCTTTCTATGCGGTGGGTTTAACCGGCTTAGGTATTAGCGAGTTAATGCTCTATCTGATGGTTACGCTTGGCGGCATGAATGAGCTTCTCTGCAAACTCATTTCCATCGTCGTTGTTGCTCTGATACAATTCATTTTGAATAAATATATCACCTTCAAACGAAATACTAATGGATAAGATCTATTTTGTGCTTCCAGCCTATAATGAGGAGGCAAACATCGAAGACGTAATCGCCCAGTGGCATCCCATCTGCGAACAGATTAACGCAGAAGGCAATGAGGCACATCTGGTCATCGCCAATGATGGGAGCAAGGACAAGACTTTTGCAATCATGCAAAGCCTGCAGTCCAAATACCCGTTGTTAGAGCCGCTTGACAAACCCAATTCCGGTCACGGGGCAACCGTTTTATATTTATACCGCTATGCTATAGCGGGCAAGGCGGATTACATCTTTCAGACGGATAGTGACGGACAGACCCTTCCGGAAGAGTTTTGGCAGATGTGGGAGAATCGCGAGAAATACGATTTCCAAATCGGTACGCGCGGAGGCAGACAGGATGGAGCAAGCCGTGTCTTTGTGACGAAAACCTTGCGTTTGGTCGTTTGGCTCATGTTCCATGTGTGGGTTAAGGATGCCAACACACCTTTCCGCTTGTTGAAAGTGGAGAAACTCAACCCGATTCTCGACATTGTCCCCAAGGACTACAATCTGGCGAATGTGGCAGTGAGCGCAATCGCTGTGCGCTGGAACTACAAAATCGGATGGTATCCTATTACCTTCCGTCCCCGCCAAGGCGGCGTGAACTCCATTAATATGAAGCGTATCTTCGGGATTGGTAAGAAGGCGTTAGGGGACTTCAGTCAGATAAACCGTGCGCTGAAAAAATAAGTATGAAGTCAATCGAAGGAACTACTGCCTACTGGCTTATCGCTCTCATGACGGTGCTCTTCATGGTGCCTCACTCGATGGCTCCGTGGGGAAACGGTAACTATCCTACGGATATATGCGTCTATATGCGCTGTGCCGAATGGATACAAGATGGTCTGGTTATGTACCGAGACATGTTCGACCATAAAGGACCCTTAGTATACCTCATCTATTGGCTTTTCTCTTTGCCTGGGCCCGAAGGCGTATGGCTCTTGGATATGATAATCCTCTTTCTATCGCTCCTTATCATCTATCAGATGGCGCGGCTATTTATGGTAAACTCAGACGCACTGATGGTTACTACGCTCATAGCACTCTTCATGCAACTCCCATTCACCGATGAAGGTGGACCCGAATGGATCGCAATGCCCGGATGTATATACGGATGTTATGTGCTCGCAAAAAGGTTAAAAGACAACGATTTCTGCTCACTCCGAGATATCATTCTCTTCTCTGCGGCGGTCGCTGTTTGTCTCTTGACAAAGCCCAACACATCAGCCGGACTTATACCTATTGCCTTGTATATTCTTTGGCATCTTATCCGCAACTTCGAATGGCGTACTCTCGCCCGTTATTCAGCAGGAGTCATCGTAGGACTCATGATCATTTTTACACCCGTGTTGTGTTGGCTCATACATGAAGGCAATATACAGGAGTTTATCGAAGCCTATTGGAACTTTAACACAAACTCTTACGGACCGATGACAACCCAAAAGAAAATCATGGGAATCGTCTATATTACCCTGGTGTGCCTGCCCGCCTATTGGCTCTTCGCAATGTATCTTAGATCGGCTCGCACTCGTCGAAAAGAAGTGCTATTCGTCACATTTCTGTTTCTGTTTTCTCTTATCCTAAATGCCTACCTCAAAAACGGATATCCCCATTATGTCTTCCCTTGCATGGCGGTCTTTGCTTTCCTACTAGTCCTTTCGTGGCAAACCGTCAAAGCAAACAAAATCTTGCGCCTGACAACTATCAGCCTTTTTTTACTCGTTGGAATAATTGTTTGGGGCGTACGAGCATACCTCCGTCTCATGCCTTTTGATACCTCTACAGACAAGCAAACAGCCCTCTTTATCAATTCGAACACCGACGAAGATGACTATGTCATGGTATGCGATATTGACGACCGGAGCCGATGGAGCTCAACCAACCCAAGCTACTCATTCACGTACCGTTTATGGCTTTTACTAGATGCCAAACCGGCAAGTCCCTATTTCTATCTACCGCCGTCGATGACACCCGCCATGCGAACCAGATCATGGCAATTGATTACTGCGCGCATGCCTCGTTTTGTGGTGTGCACAGAGGACCATAAGCAGGAGTTTATGAAACTTGGGTATACCCTTCAACAAGATATTCAGAACGATTTTTATATTTTACAAAGACCATGACGCACTACGATTTTCTCATTGTGGGTTCCGGCCTTTTTGGTGCCACCTTCGCTTACAAAGCCAAACAGGCAGGTAAGAAGTGTCTCGTGATTGACCAGCGTCCGCAGTTAGGCGGCAACGTCTATTGCGAAGAGAGAGAGGGTATCCACGTGCATACCTATGGCGCGCATATCTTCCACACCGCCAACAAAGAGGTGTGGAATTTTGTGAATTCGCTCGTGCCCTTCAATCGCTACACGAACTGTCCCATAGCGAACTATAAAGGTGAGTTGTATAGCCTTCCCTTCAATATGAATACTTGCTATCAAATATGGGGTGTTCATACTCCCGAAGAAGCAAAGGCAAAGATTGAGGAACAGCGTCAAGAAGCTGCGGCAGCACTTGCGGGACGGGAACCGAGAAACCTCGAAGAACAAGCACTCATGCTCGTTGGCCACGATATCTACGAGAAACTCATCAAAGAGTACACCGAAAAACAATGGGGACGGCTGTGTAGCGAACTCCCGGCTTTCATTATTCGTCGTCTTCCCTTGCGCTTTGTCTTTGACAATAACTATTTCAATGACCCCTACCAGGGCATCCCTATCGGCGGTTATAACCTCCTCATCGAACGTCTGTTGGATGGCATTGAAACCCGCGTCAACTGTGATTTTTTTGTCAACCGTGCAGAACTCGCCGCCCTTGCCGATACGATCATCTACACCGGACCAATTGACCGGTTCTACGATTACCGTTTCGGCAAACTCCAATACCGCACGGTACGTTTTGAAACGGAAATACGCAACATCCCGAACTATCAAGGCAACGCCGTGGTGAACTATACCTCACATGATGTGCCATATACCCGTATTATTGAGCACAAGCATTTTGAATTCTTCGGTCAATCGGTTTATGACAATCCAAAGACCGTAATCAGCCGTGAGTATTCTACCGAGTGGCAACCTGGCATGGAACCCTACTATCCCGTTAATGATGAGAGAAACGCCGCGCTATACGCCCAATACAAATCCCTTGCCGACGCCGAAACCCATATTTTCTTCGGTGGCCGCCTCGCTGAGTACAAATACTACGACATGGCTCCAACCATCGAGCAAGCCTTGAACTTGGCAAGGAGGATCTTGTGACCGTTTTCTTTCTTCCATTCCGGCGGATTTTGCATAAAAAGACTAAAATTCCGCTGATTAAGCACTTTGTATTTGCTGGTTTCAAATATTTTATGTACCTTTGCACCCGCATTTAGCATGGTACTTTTTTGAACAAACACAAACAATAATGTACCATGCCTCACATTAAGCTTGGTACTTTTATAACTTAACTCAACCCAAAATACACCAAGTCCCCCACATATAGCATGGTACTTTTTTGACCAAATTTAAGCAATAATGTACCATGCTTAAATAAGAAACATACCAAACACACATAAAGATGAACACGGCAAAAGGAAATGAGGAGCGCGTCAAGAAGTTAGTATTGACGATCGGCAAAGCATCGCTCCCAAGACGGCAACTGGTAGCAGAGATGGGACTGATGCAGGGCTCCCGTCATATCTTCCGCAATAATTATCTTAAACCCGCCTGTGAAATGGGGCTGGTTGAGAAGAAATTTGGCAATGTGCCTACTAAACCCGAACAGACATATCGCCTTACAGCCAAAGGGCTGGCGTTTTGGGAGGCAATAACGAAACCCCACACCCCAAAAGAAGAAAAGGCCAAGCCCTGTTCGAATAACCAAGTCGACTGCCCTTGTGCAAAGGAAGGCTGTCCGCGACACGGCAAGTGCAGCGAGTGTGTAGCGCACCATAAAGCTTGCGCCGCACACGCCTCTGCAGACCATCTCCCCAAACTCCCTGCCTGCCTAAGAGGTGTCGCATGGCAAGCATAGCTTGTATTATTTCCCGTCCGCCTTGTATTACTTTTTATCAACTCGCCTATATTAATCTTCCTCACCCCATACATAGCATGGTACTTTTTTGGGAAAAAATAGGCAAAAATGTACCATGCTATAATAGGAAAGCGTCCAGAGAAAGTGGAGCTTCATTTTTCGTTAGAAGCCATTCTTATATAAGTGTAGAATTTTTTTTACCAAAATTTGCATATATCAATTTTTTGTTGTACCTTTGCACTCGGAATAAACCCATCTGTTCCCTGTCGTAATAGCCGCGTAAGACCCGCGTAAGGGTCATGTAAGGGTCATGTAAGGGTCATGTAAGACTAATGTCGTATCCCGCACCTACCTATAATATACTCTGTATATTATTCCGTGATTTTGAATTTTTAAGTGTAAAATACAATAATGAACTGCAAAATTCACCCTGTTTTATACCGTTTTTACCTCCGTCTTAAGGATACACTCGGAGCCGAAATAGTGCATCGCCGAAAACGCACGTCGCGCATGGCGATTGAGGTTATTTTCTATAGCGAAGAATTCTTGATAATTACAGGGCGTCTCAATACTTTGCCAAAGGCGGAAGAATGCGGTTTTTGGATTATTTGTAGACCGCAAACAAAGGCCGGTCGCACCTACTATAAAGGGCATCGGGTGTACCAACTTTTTCTCTCGCCCGTCCATCCTAAAAAATGGCGTGTGCCGGTACAACATATCACGCCTTTGAGAGCCGCTTCTGACAAGGCGGAAACTGCCCCAAAACGCGTCAAAATGGCATAAAATCATAAACTCTAAAAACTATGCAAACTATGCAAGAATACGAAATCATATCGGATCGGCAGGAGGCGGTGCTGCGGTATCTGGAAGGGCATGGAATTCCGTTCACGACGTATAACCATCCGGAGGGCAAGACGATAGAGGAGGCCAAACGATGGTGGCACGACGACGGGAGTGTGCATTGTAAGAACATCTTCATGCGCAACCACAAGGGCGATCAGCATTACCTAATTTGTTTCCCGTGCGACTACGATTTGGCGATTCATGACATCGAGCATTGGTTGAAGGAGGTGTTGGTGTCGCAGGGGCAGAAAGCACCCGGGAAACTGTCGTTCGCTTCGCCCGAACGGATGATGCGTTATTTAGGTCTTGAACCCGGTAGCGTCAGTCCTTTTGGACTGATTAACGATACGGAGCATCATGTGATCCTGTTCCTTGACAGCCGTCTGAAAGACGCCGCATCGCTTAGTTTTCATCCGAATGACTGCCGGGGTACGGTGGTGATAGACCAAGCCGCGTTTCAGCAGTACCTCTCTGTAGTCGGAAATAAGGTGGAATACATCCAAACGACCTAAAAACGCTAACAAACACGTCTTCCGCGCCAACGCCAAGTTCCTCGGCACAGCGTCCGACAAGTTCTATAGCACTCTCCGTGGCTTCATCATCGCCTCCCTCTCCGTACAACTAAAGTCCACAGAATAACACTTTTTCTTTCAATTCCCACTTTCTCGTACGATTTTCGCCAAAATCCTTGCATATCTCAAAAAAAAGCAGTAACTTTGCAACCGAATTTGCAAAGAGTTAGTTATATGGCATATAACAAGTATGACAAATTGGAATGGACGCTGATTTTCGTAAGCGAGTTCGGTAAGCGTTTCGGGTTGTCACTCAAGCAGGCATTTAACTACTTGAGCCGCTACCAAGGTATCGCGTTTGTGGACAGCCACTATGACTACGTGCACACGCAATCCTTTTCATCTATGGTCAACGATATGGCGGAGTATTGCCATAAAAACGGAGGAGCACTTGTATGATTCTATATCACGGCACGAATAATGCGTTCGACACGATTGATCTGACCAAGTCCAAGCCTAACAAGGATTTCGGTCAGGGTTTCTATTTGACGCGTGAGTACAGCCAAGCCATGGAGATGGCAAAGACCAAATTTGACCAGATCAAAACCGGCTTCCCGACCGTACTGACCTACGAGGTGGACGAGCAGCAGATGAACCAACTTAATGTGCTCCGTTTCGATGCCTATACTTTCGAATGGGCGCAGTTCATCCTTATGAATCGCCGCAACGACACCAACAAGCCCATGCACGATTACGATATTGTTTACGGACCGATTGCGAACGATAAAGTCGGTGTACAATTATGGAAGTTTGAAAACCAGATGATTGATTTGGAGACGTTCACGAGAAATCTGCATCGAATGGAAGGTATCACATTCCAGTATTTCTTCGGTACCGAACGCGCCATCAAACTATTGAAAAGACTATGAGCGAGATAGATCAAATGAAACTGGACATGGTGACGAAATTAGCTTCGTTACTCATGGAAGAACAACCGGAACTGACGATGGAGCAAGCACTATCTATCGTGCTCAATTCAGATACATACCAACGCCTGTTGGAGGATAATACCACACTTTATTACCAAAGTCCCCGATATGTCTTCTCCTTCCTTCAAACGGAGCTGCAGACAGGCAAAGTTGGATAAATTCACGTCCCTCTCTAAGACGTTAAACCCGGAGCAATGTATCGGCCATATATGACCGATTAAAAAATATTAAATCAACCAACCACCGCCTATGGCATAAAACAACAGACAAACAACATATATAAATAAGCATTCAGCTAAGAACTTGGGTTCTTTAAAATCTGGACAATTTTTTAGAATTCTATAACCAAGAACAAGGCTTTTGAGTGCTCACGTTACGGCGTGAGCCTTGTTCGGTAGATATTTGGTTATAGATGGTAGTCCAGAACCCTAAAGAACCCAGATTGAAGCTAACAAGCCTCACGTTTTTCATATGTATACAAACACAATAATCAACGGAGTAAGCCGAAAATCCAAGAAAGAGTAGGCGAAACTAAAACAATTTAATATTATGGGAAAATTTATCCAATTACACGCCTTGCGCGTGTGCAATGTCCCTAACAGCGATGAGGGATTTAAGGATCTTAAAACTATGATTTGTTTAAATACAGATTATATCGCTATGGTAAGACAAATCGGAAGTAGTTGTGTTATTTACATTGACGCTCCGATATGTGGCGAAGATTCAGAGTATAACCGAGAAGGATTTAAATGGAAGCCTCAATCAGTCGCCGCTGAGATAACCGTCGAAGAGTTATATGAGGATGTCATGAATATGATTAATAACTAATTAAATACTGAAAGCATGAAAACTAAAATTTTCACTCTATTATTTGCTATAGTGGCAAGTATAGGAATACTAAACGCACAGTGTACAGCCTGCATAGAATACAAGAATGTTAAATATGGAGATTTGTATTATGACTTGGTAAGAGCGGATGCTGATCATGTATATGAAGCAACGGTGATAGCTAATAATAGCTATGCTGGATTTACCGCCGTAACGATTCCAAACCACTTCCGTTACAATGGTAATGATTACTATGTTGTGCGCATAGGAGGGAGTGCATTTGAAAATTGTACAAACCTACAGAGCATTACCTTCGAAGCAGGTATTCATGTCCTCGAGGCAAAGGCTTTTAAAGGTTGTACGGGGCTAACATCATTTCCAATGCCTGCGAGTGTTACTGAAATTCAAAATGAAGTATTTGATGGTTGCGTCAATTTATCAAGTATAACTAATATTGGATCTGTATTAACCATTGGTTATTATGCTTTTCGAAATTGTACTAGTTTAATGAATATTGAATTTCCAGAAAACCACACGTTTAGTGGCATTGGAAAAGGAGCTTTTGAAAATGTTCCCAACGTAGTATACCCTGTCTCTAGTCAAATATTAGATGGATCTATGGGCAACTATCCTTGGGGGGCGAAATCAATAAATGGTTATGTAGAAGGATTTTTGGTATATGTTACTTCTGAAAAAACAACTCTTAAAGCGTGTTCTTCTTCGGCCTCTGGAAATGTCACAATTCCTAATAGCGTTGAAAGAATTCAAAATAAGGCATTTTTAGGTTGCAATAAAATAACTAATATTACAATACCCAATAGTGTTACAAGCATTTGGAAAGATGCATTTTATGGTTGTTCAGGCTTGACTCAGATTAATATTCCTAATAGTGTTACAGAAATTAGGAGTGGTGCTTTCGGGAAATGCACAGGATTAACGTCTATTAGTATTCCTAATAGTGTAACTAGCATTGGAGATAGTGCCTTTATCGCATGTGAGAATATAGTTACTGCTCAGATACCTGGTAGTGTGACTGTGATCAACAATAATACTTTTAAGAATTGTAGAAAATTAGGATCATTTACAATTCAGGACAATGTGACTAGCATTGGATCTTATGCATTTTACGGAACTAACATAAACGCTATCGTTATACCTGGCAATGTAACTGAAATAGGAGATTATGCCTTCGCAAATTGCAGAAATCTCAAGAATGTCACATTAGGAAAGAAGATAACTCAAATGAATGGTAATGCTTTTTCCAATCCATCTAATAATATAGATGTATATTGGGACATACCATCTTTTAGTTCCTTTGATTTTTCACAGACTAACGTAAAGTCCATTACATTTGGAAATTCGGTTACTCGTATTCCGGATGGTATTTGTAGTGGGCAAAGCAATTTGAGTAAACTAGAATTTCTTTCTGATGAAATCACCGAAATTGGAGCAAATGCATTTAATGGATGCTCAAGTCTCTCTTTTATACAACATTTTCCTGATTCTTTGCAGAAAATCAAAGCAAATGCATTTAAGAACGCTCCTCTAATAAGTATAACGATACCTGTCAATGTTAATGAAATAGGAGCTAATGCTTTCTCCGGTTGTAATCCGAAGATAGTTTATTGGAATGCAGATGGTTCTTCTTTAGATCCCTCAAATATGGATTTCGGAAATCGCTTAGAGGAGTTGTATTTAGGGGATCAAGTAAAAATCATTCACCCCTATTTATTCCGAGATCAGACAAAAATTAAGGAAGTCTATATTCCGTCTGGTCGTATTAAGACAGGAGCCTTTATGGGATGTACAAGACTACAGAAGTTATCATTTGGAATAGGAGTAACTAAGTTTGATGGAACTGCATTTAAAAACTGCACAAGCATGTCAGGCGCATTGGTATTACCGGATGCATTAGATACAATTCCCTCCGGCGCTTTTGATAATTGTACAAAAATTTCAAGCGTAACCATTGGTAAAAATGTAAAGAAAATATCTGGATTTAGTGGGTGTACTGGTATTAAGACTGTGTATAATTTCTCATATATGTCATTAGTAGCTCACTCCGGGGGAGTTGATAACCCTGCGTATTATGCCGACAAGGTTTATAACAATATGGAACTTCAGGGAGAATATCTTTTCTCTGGAACTTCACTAATAGGCTACATGGGACATTCTGCCGCTATTACTCTACCAGCAGGTTATAAAGGATCTACATATCGTATTGGTGAGCAAACATTTGCAGGTGCAAAACAACTTTCATCTGTTACAATTCCTGAAGCAGTGGTTGAAATCGGAAAATCTGCGTTCGATGGTTGTACTGGACTTTCTTCTATGACCATTCCAAATAGTGTTACAAAAGTTGAGGAGAAAGCCTTTAATGGATGTTCAAATATAGCCACAATATCTTTTGGGGCAAACTTAACGCAATTAGGCGCAAATGCACTTGCTGGTTGCACAAGTATTCAAGAAATCAACTGCTCAGCAGTAACACCTCCTTCTGCTAACGCCAACACATTTACTAATGTGCCGACAAGTGCGACATTAAATATTCCTGCCGGTAGTCTCAATGCTTATCAAAGCGCACAAGGCTGGAGCCAATTCACGAATATAGTTGAAACTAATCTTGTAAATACCACAGGTGTAGCATTAAGCGCAACTACGTTAAATCTCAAGAAAGGAGAGGAAGCGGTTTTGTATGCGAATGTTACTCCGAGCAACGCAAGTTATAAGACCGTAACATGGTCAACATCTAACAGTAGTGTGGCTACAGTGACTAAAGGAATTGTATATGGAAAGAGTGCAGGAACAGCGACCATTACATGTACTACAACAAATGGAGGATATAGTGCTACTTGCGAGGTAACCGTTTCGACCAATGCGATAAAAGCAACTGGCATGGAATTCTATAAGTATGCAGCAAAAGCAACAGAGGTTTATGTTCCTTATTCTCCAATGAATGAAGGCGATACGCTCACATTTTTGGAACTTGGAACAGGTTTCATAACTGTAAATATTCTGCCATACTCTGTTACAAATGGCAATATTAATTTTACAGTTTCTGATCCTTCTGTCGTATCTGCGGAATTAACTGAACACATCAATTTTGCTAATTCTATTAAGATTAGTCCGCTTCGCCCGGGAGTTGCTAAAGTTACCATCTCTACGACAGATGGCAGCAATATTTCTAAAAGCGTTTATGTACAAATTACTCCAGACCCAAATGTTAAAGTAATAGGCGTTCGTTGTCTTCCAAGAGAAATTACAATCGGCAAAGGAGAGAAAGACACGATTGATGCATTAGTATTACCATTCGATGCCACAAATGCAAGAGTTTCATGGGCAAAAGCTTCTGGTGGAAATCCTTTGTCTATCAATGTGAAGACAATTGAAAATAAATGGTGCGAAATTACAGCTAAATCCGCAGGAACAGCTTATGTCTATGTAGAAACCAACGATGGTAAGTATAAGGATACTTGCACGATAACCATTATCAACAAAGTTCCTGTTACCGGACTGAGTTTGAATCAAACCAGTAAAACGCTAAATGTAGGAGAAAGCGTGCAACTAACTCCTGTATTTACTCCAGCAAATGCCACGAATCAAAAGGTTTATTGGAGTATGGACACTGATACCGTCGCAACGATAGAAAATGGATTGGTAACCGCAATTCATGAAGGAACTGTTGTGGTGACATGTATCTCTGACGATGGTGATTTCACGGCAACATGTACTATTACTGTACAAGAAGGCCAGCAGCCTGTAACTGGCGTTTCTCTAAACAAGAAGACCTTACAAATTAGTAAAGGAGGAAACTATACACTAGCTGCTACAGTTTTACCGGCTAATGCCACGAACAAAGCCGTTACGTGGACATCCTCCAATACATCGGTTGCAACTATTTCCAATGATGGAAAAATTGCAGCTAAGACAGCAGGTGTAAGCTCAATATCGTGTGAGACAAAGGATGGTCATTTCAAAGCAGAGTGCTATATAGTTGTTACTGATGCCAGTCAAGGATGTGACTATTCTTTCGAACCTACAGCAGAAACAACTATCCAATTCGAGGCTACAGATCTGTCATATAGTGCATTTGAAGGAGGAACATTTGTGATTCTTGAAGATGCAAGTCATGTCCTCTATTTGATGTATTATGGTTCGTTAGCAAATGGAGCACTTCCTGTTGGAAATCACCCGGTAAGTTCTATAGAACAAAATGGTAATATCATATATTCTATAGGCGGTGATGATGCAAACGATTATGGTAGTTTCATGGCAACTAACTTTACGGCAAACGGTTATTCCGCTGCATATTATATCATAGCTGGTAATGTGTCCGTAGAAGCCAATAATAGTATTACTGCCAAGTTAATTAGTGTAAATGGCTCAGACATTATTGCAACATATCGAGGAACACAAGATATAGAGGTAGTATCTATCAAAGATAGTGCAACCAAGATCCTCCATAACGGTCAAATCCTCATCCTCCGTGGAGACAAGACCTATACTCTCCAAGGTCAAGAGGTTAAATAACCCCTTTCGATCTCTCAATCCCCCGAAAACCCGATCTATCGGAACTCCTGCCTGCTCCACCACCGAGCAGGCAGGTTCTTTCTTCGTCTGTTTCGTTCGAAACAATCGTTCGAATGCAATGAGATAAGAAACAATCGTTCGAGCAAAGCGAGATAAGAAATAATCGTTGCCCTTGCGGCTAAGGATCGTATTCGGACACGGCTTTGCCGTTTCTTCTTTGTATTACAGGTTGTCTAGTGGACACCGCTCCACACCCGCAGTCGATGGTTTCCATTTCGCAATCATCCTGCACGTGACCGTACGATGCCTGAACGTAAGTATTCAAAAGGTAAAAATCATATACCTTTCTTCCTTCAAATCGTGTTGAAACTCACCAAAATGCGCACTCAAACGTGCAAAAATGCAGAAAAATGGCATACACTATTGTGTATGTCAATTTTTTTATGTATCTTTGCAGCCGATTTTATGCGCGCGTGCGCTTGTGCTCGCTATGCGGGTATAAAATATATATATAGGAATTGCAGATTAAAAAAATACAATATAATGGAAGAAGTAATCGTGCCGGAAGGCAAAGAACAACAAGAGAAGTATGACGGTTCGAGTATTCAGGTGCTCGAGGGATTAGAGGCGGTGCGCAAGCGGCCTGCGATGTATATCGGCGATATCTCGCTGAAGGGTCTGCACCACCTGGTGTATGAGGTAGTAGATAACTCTATCGACGAGGCGCTCGCCGGTTTCTGCGACGAGATAGCGGTTCATATCAACGAGGATAACTCCATCACCGTGCAGGATAACGGTCGTGGTATTCCGGTAGATATGCACCCGAAGGAGCATAAATCGGCGCTGGAGGTCGTGATGACCGTGCTCCACGCCGGTGGTAAGTTCAATAAAGACAGCTACAAGGTGTCCGGTGGTCTGCACGGTGTGGGTGTGAGCTGCGTGAATGCGCTCTCGACGAAGATGCACGTGGAGGTCTATCGTGACGGCCAGATCCACAGCCAGGATTATGCGAAGGGCAAACCGCTGGCTCCGGTGCATGTGATCTCCGAGGAGGAGGCTACGGGTAACTGGGAGCAACGCAAGACCGGTACGTTCGTGCAGTTCTGGCCCGATGATACGATCTTCACGGAGACCGTTTATCACTGGGAGATCCTCGCCAACCGTATGCGTGAGCTGGCGTTCCTGAATGCCGGTATCAAGATTGTGCTGAAAGACAAGCGTGTCAAGGTACAAAGTGACGAAGGACAAGGTACAAAGGAGGAATGCAAGAAGGAGACCTTCTATTCAGAGAAGGGTCTTTCTGAATTCGTGCGTTACATCGACGGCACGCGTACGCCGCTGATCTCGGAGGTCATTCACCTCAATACCGACAAATACGGTACGCCGGTGGAAGTAGCGATGATCTACAACACCGATTTCAATGAGAACGTACACTCCTATGTCAATAACATCAACACCATCGAGGGTGGTACGCACGTAGCCGGTTTCCGCGCTGCGCTGACCCGTGTGATGAAGAAATATGCCGAGGACAGCAAGATGCTGGAGAAGGCGAAACTGAAAGACAAAGACGGTAACTCCACTATCGATCCGAACGATTTCCGTGAGGGTCTGACGGCGGTGATCTCTGTCAAAGTGGCAGAACCGCAGTTCGAAGGCCAGACGAAGACTAAGCTCGGTAACTCCGAAGTAGCGGGAATGGTTTCGAGTGCAGTAGCGGAGGCGCTGCAGAACTACCTGGAGGAGCATCCGGATGATGCGAAGAAGATTGTAGAGAAAGTTATTCTTGCTGCTCAGGCGCGTATCGCAGCCCGTAACGCACGTCAGAGCGTACTCCGTAAATCGCCCCTCTCCGGTGGTGGTCTGCCCGGTAAATTGGCGGACTGCGTGAGCAAGGATGCCGCTGAATGCGAACTTTTCCTCGTGGAGGGAGACTCTGCAGGCGGTACCGCTAAGACCGGTCGTGATCGTGTGCATCAGGCTATCCTGCCGCTGCGCGGTAAGATCCTCAACGTGGAGAAAGCGATGGAGCATAAGGTGTTCGAGTCCGAAGAGGTGCGTAACATCTTCACCGCGCTCGGTATCACGTTCGGTACCGAAGAGGACCCGAAGGCGCTCAACCTCTCGAAGATCCGTTACCACAAAGTGATCATTATGGCCGATGCCGATGTCGATGGTGCGCATATTGCTACGCTGATCATGACCCTGTTCTTCCGTCATATGAAAGAGGTGATCGAGCAAGGCCACCTGTACATCGCATGTGCGCCGCTCTATAAGTGCTCGAAGGGTAACTACAGCGAGTACTGCTGGAATGACCAGCAACGCTTCGACTTCATCCAGAAATACGGTGCGGGTGACGAGAAAGCCATCAAGACGCAGCGTTACAAAGGTCTGGGTGAGATGAGTGACGAGCAACTCTGGGAGACGACCATGGATCCGGCACGCCGTATGCTCAAGCAAGTGACCATCGAGAATGCCGCTGAGGCGGATCGTATCATCGCGATGCTCATGGGCGACGATGTGGCACCGAGACGTGAGTTCATTGAAGAAAACGCAACATACGCCAACATCGACGCTTAATGAAGGTTGCAGTTTATTGTTCGGCAAAAGACAGTATCCCTGAGGAGTTTTTACTGCTCGGTGACGCATTGGGTACGTGGATCGGCGAGAACGGTCACACGCTGATATACGGTGGTGCTACGGGCGGATTGATGAGTCGCACGAGTGATGCTGCCAAGGCCGCCGGAGCTCATGTGATTGGCGTCATCCCTCCGCGCATCAAAGCAGCGGGGCGGTTGGCTTGCAACTGCGATGAACTCATTGAGGTGAACAATATGTCCGAACGCAAACAGCGCATGCGCGATGAAGCGGATGTCATCGTCTGTCTGCCGGGTAGCTACGGAACCTTGGACGAGATGATGGATGCTACCAGTAGCGCCATCGTAGGCGAACATAAGAAACCCGTTTACGTGCTGAATTACAAAGGCTTCTACGAGCCGCTCAAGCAGCAGATACGCGTGATGCAGGACTTGCAGTTCATCCCTGCGCAGCAGAGCTATAAACCCATTTTCGTAAACTCGCTGGACGAGGTGTACGACGGAATTAAAACAAAATCAAAATCATAAATAAAACGTAGTTTTTATGAATCTATTCACAGCCAGATTAACCGGCAAAATGCTCTCAACGGATGCATTCGAGAAGCTCGTTTATGACATGCAGGAGCGTGAAAAACGCTATCGTCTTATCGAGAAATCACCTGAACTGGCGGAGTATCTTGAACTCAAGAAACTGGTAGAAAGTGCTGAGTTTAAGGAGACGAGAGCCGAACTCATCAACCGTAAGTACAAAGATACGCAGGAAGGACGTAAGATGATGGAGTACGAGAAACTTTGCAACTCGTCCAACATCCGTCGTTACCGCCGCGCGCTGAAGGACGAGGAGTTCCAAGAGTTCCTCTTGTTCCGTGAGTCGGAGGACTTCGCAAAGATCAAAAGCATTAAGGAAGTGCTGACCGATGCGAAGATACGTCGATACAACAAGTTGTATCACTCCTCGTATTACAAGAACTATCTGAAGGTGCTCAATTCGCCGGATTTGAAGCATCTGGAGGAGTTGGAGGAAGAAATACACAAAGATGACTTCCAGAAGCGTCATGCCCTTTGGGCGGACTCGAAGCGCTGGAAACACTCGGAGCAGTTCCGGAAACTGCAGCGTTACGAGGAGTTGGCGAAATCGGACGATATCAAGTTCTACTACACCCGGCGTGAGGAGAAGATTGACTGGGCTGAGTTGTTCCGTCCCGCTTTCGACGACGATATGAGTTCGAGCAAGAACTGGAAGGCCGGTTTCGGTTATACCAATCCGGCTGCCAAAGACGGTCACTCCCGTACCAGCGAACATCAGGCTTACAACGGCGGTAAGAACACCTTCTTTGTGGACGGACGTATGGATCTCGAGACACGTGCGGAGAGCAAGAAAGCGGTTGCATGGGATGAGAAGAAAGGCTTCACGGAGCATGTGTTCGAATATACCTCCGATGTGATGAATACCAAAGAGGCTTTCACGCAGGAGTCGGGTCTGTTTATGGCGAAAGTGCGTAGCCAGGGTGCAGGTCATCATTTCTTCGGCCTCACGACCGGACGACCCAACACCCTGATGATCGCATTGTATCACTTCAACGGCAATCACCATCAGATGGGTCTGGTGAACGGCGCAAAGACGCAGATGGTCGACCTGACCTTCATGCCGCGTACGAAGTACCATGTCTATTCCTTCCGTTGGAATAAGAACGAGATCATCTGGTACGTCAATAACCTCGAGATCCTTCGTTTGCCGAACCGTCTGCCCAAAGAGGCTATGTTCTTCCTGGCGCAGAGTTGGTTGCCGAATAACGAGAAGGGTGGAGAAGGTAAACTGAAAGTACAGTGGGCACGTGTTTATAGAACAGTTGATAGTTGAGAGTTGATAGTTGACAGTTATGTTTCTTATTGCAGGCCCTTGTGCCATAGAAAATCGAGACTGCGTGATGCAGACGGCGGAGACGCTTAATCGTCTTTGCTATGACTTGGGTATTACCTTATACTTCAAGTCCTCGTTCGATAAAGCGAACCGCACCTCCGCTTCGGCGCGAGGAGTAGGTATGGACGAGGGGCTGCGTATCCTTTCGGAGGTAAAAGAGCAATTCGGATTACCGATTCTTACTGATGTGCATGAATGTCATCAGTGTGCGCCGGTAGCGGAAGTCGCCGATGTGCTGCAAATCCCTGCGTTCCTGAGCCGGCAGACAGACCTCTTGCAGGCGGCGGCGAAGACCGGACGGATTGTCAACGTCAAGAAAGGTCAGTTCATGGCGCCCTGGGACATGCGAGGAGCGATCGATAAGATCGAACAAATCGTACCGAATGCCGCCAAAGAAGGTCATGTCTGGTTAACCGAACGCGGTTCGTCCTTCGGCTACGGCCGACTGGTAGTCGATATGACGTCGTTAGTTGAGATGCGTCGTTTCGGATGTCCTGTGGTTTTTGATGCTACCCACTCGGTGCAGCAACCTTCTTCGCAGACCGGTATCACCGGAGGAAATCGTGAGATGGTGCCGTATCTGATGCGTGCGGCCTTGGCGGTCGGAGTGGACGGTCTCTTCATCGAGACGCATCCAAATCCGGATGAGGCAATCTCGGATGCGGCGAACCAGGTGCGCCTGAAAGATATGAAAACGCTCTTAGAACAAGCATTGGAATTAGATAAACTGAAATAGTATGGAACCTACCATTACCGTTTATTGCAAGAACACGCACTCCTATCATGAAGTGCCGAGAGGTATCTCGCTGATTGAGTTGAAGGATCTGTTGGGTATTCAGTTGCCGTATCCTATCATCGCGGCGCATGTGAACTACAAGGTGGAGAATCTGGATTTCCGGCTCTATAAACCGAAAGATATAGAGTTCCTGGATGCCAGCACACCAAGCGGCATGCGTGTTTATGTGCGCACGCTTAATATGGTGTTGGCATGCGCGGTGAACGAGTTATATCCACGTACCGACTTACGTGTAGAGCACCCTATCAGCAAAGGTTATTACTGTACGCTCCAGTGGCACGTGGATAAGAATGCCGAGCCCGAAGAGGAGAAAGAGCCGCCCGTATTGACCAAAGAGATGATTGCGGCCATCAAGCAGCGGATGCTGCAGATTATCGCAGAAGATCGTCCGATATACGAGGAGGAGAAACAGACCAAAGAGGTAATCAAACTATTCGCTTCGCGTTATAACAACGAGACCTCCATCTTCGAAGCACTGGGTAATCCGTACTGCCGCTATTTCCGCATGGGCGATTACATCGATTATTATACGAATGTGCTGCTGCCTAGTTCCGGCTATATCACGCTTTTCGATATCGTTCCTTACCAGGACGGTTTGCTGATGCGTATTCCGAATAGACAGAACCCAACCGTGCTCGAAGACGAGGTGTCGCAAGATAAGATGTTCTCCATCTTCCGCGAGTATAACCGTTGGAATAAACTGCTGCGCATCAATAACGTGAGTGATTTCAATATCGCTTGTAAGCAGAATAAATCGTTCGAGCTCATTAAGTTAGCCGAGGCGCTGCATGAGAAGAAGATTGCGCAGATTGCTGATGCGATTGCGGAGAAACGACCGAAGATCGTATTCATCAGCGGTCCTTCTTCGTCCGGTAAGACGACCTTCTCAAAGCGTCTCCAGATCCAACTGCTCGTTGACGGTATCAAACCCGAAGTGCTCTCAATGGATGATTATTTCGTTAATCGCGTAGATACACCGAGAGATGAGAATGGTCAACTGGACTTTGAGACGGTCAACGCAGTGGATTTACCCTTCTTCCGCCAACAGATGCACGACTTGCTGGATGGTAAGGAAGTGGACCTGCCTACCTATGACTTTGGAAAAGGTGAGCGCGTGTTCGAGGGACGAAAACTGAAACTGCAAAAGGATTCAGTGCTCGTGATCGAAGGTTTGCATGCTCTCAATCCGATCATTCTGCCGGATGTAGAGAGAAGTTTGACATTTAAAATCTATGTATCCGCCCTCACAACCATCAATATTGACAACCATAACTGGATTCCTACAACCGATATCCGCCTCTTGCGTCGCGTCGTACGAGATTACAAGTACCGTGGTTATTCGGCCAAGGAGACTATCGCACGTTGTCCGTCGGTTGTACGCGGCGAGCAGAAATGGGTGTATCCCTTCCAAGAAGAAGCAGATGTGATGTTCAACTCGGCCCTGATCTTCGAGTTCGCGGTACTGAAACGTCATGCGGAGCCGATCCTATCGGAAGTACCGAAGTTCTGCGAGGAATATACCGAGGCGCATCGTCTGCTTAAGTTCCTCCAGTACTTTATTCCGATCCCCGAGAAAGAGATTCCGCCTACTTCGCTCTTGCGCGAGTTCGTCGGTGGTTCGTCTTTCCATTATTGATGGCATATTTTTTGTTGAAATTTAGAAGATGAAGTTTTTATTTGGAATTATATTATCCGTTGTGGTTACGTCGCTGGACTCTGTGCCGGGCGTAGAGATCGTGCAGGACTCTACGGTCTCTGTCCTCCTGGATGAAGCCATGCATGGAAAGAAAGAATGGGTGGAGATAGATGGCTATCGCGTGCAGATTTATTCTTCAAATAAACAGCAGAAAGCCAAGACGGAGGCCTTGGATCTGGAGACACGGCTCAAAGGAAACATCAGTCAGACGATCTATGTCCAATATGTCTCTCCGTTCTGGAAAGTGCGTCTGGGGGATTTCCGTTCCTACAACGAGGCGAAGGAATATAAGAAACTGTTTGTACAGCAGTATCCGTCCTTGATGGGCGATACGTATATTGTACGAGATAAAATTTCGGTACTTCAATGAACCTACAGGATTTTAAAAGTCGCCCGGAGGTGACCGATGCGATTGCGGCTTCGGTGGAAGTAGCGTTGAAGCAGATAGGAGAAGATCCCAAACGCGAAGGATTGGTAAAGACGCCCCATCGGGTAGGTGAGGCGCTGCAGTTCCTTTGCAAAGGTTATAACGAGGATCCGGAGGCCATCTTACGTTCGGCGCTCTTTGAGGAGGACTATCGCCAGATGGTAGTAGTCAAAGACATCGATTTCTATTCGCTTTGCGAGCATCATATGTTACCTTTCTTCGGGAAGGTACATGTGGCTTACATCCCGAACGGTCGTATCACGGGCTTAAGTAAGATCGCCCGAGTGGTAGATGTGTTTGCACGTCGGCTGCAGGTGCAGGAGCGCCTGACAACCCAGATTAAAGACTGCCTCCAAAATACCCTCGATCCCCTCGGGGTAATGGTGGTGATAGAAGCAGAACACCTATGTATGCAGATGCGCGGCGTGCAGAAGCAGCACGCCATGACTGTGACCTCCGATTTCACGGGTGTCTTCCAACAGGCCAAGACCCGCGAAGAGTTTATGAAACTGATTAAGGGCTGATCAGTACTCCAAAGCGATACACTCTCCTTCTGCGGTCAGAGCATAGAGAGTGTCCGGCGAAGCATAATCCGGTGAGAAAATACTACGAGTGCGCAATTGAGCGGCACTCGTAGTGTCGTTTATATAGCTCAGACCCGCGGCATCTAACATCGAAGCAAAAAGGACGGAGGAGTTGTCGCGGCTGTCCGAATGTGCCTTTAATTGGGCTATCTTTTCCGGATAAAAATGGGCGTACTCGTCGCTATACCAGACAAGGAACGGCACATGAAAGAGCCATTTGCTCGCGCTGTAGTTGCCGTGCAGAATCAGTTCGCGCTCATCGTCGTACAAGTTCTCTCCGTGATCAGACATGTAAATCACTACAGCAGGAATGTCTTGTGCGTCAACTATGGTCAGTAGTGAATCCAGAAAATAATCCGTGTAGAGAATCGTGTTGTCATACGCGTTTACCAACTTTTGCTTGCTCGACGGTTGAATCATCGATAAACTGAACGATTGACCCAAAGATGGAGTGAACTGCTCGAAGGAAGCTGGGTAGCGGGTGTCATACTTCCAGTGACTTCCCATTGTGTGAACGACGATAAACTGTTGGTGGGCTCCGCTTGAAAGGACGTTCTGAAGAGGCATTAACAGGTGCTCGTCGTAGTTATTGGTAACGCTCATGTCTTTTCCCGTCTCAAAGCGCCTATCCATGCTCTCCAATACCCGTTCAAGGTAATTCGCACGCGATTTGTTTGTTAACCATGCGCTCTCAAATCCCGCTTCATGGAAGGCTTCAGGAAGCGTCTTCTCGCGGTTCACCTCGCTGTGATGCACGACGGGGAGCCGGCTGATCATATGCGGGACTGACTGTTCGGTCGTTCCGGCTTGAGAATAGAAATGAGGAAAAGAAACAAGATTACGTCGTTGGGATAAACGAGGAGTCGTACAACGCGAATAGCCATTAAGGGACAGGTTCTCGCTTCGAGCCGATTCACCAATAACAAGAACATATACTTCCGCCCCATTGTTGTGCGTCATCTTTGTCCCAAAATGAAAGGAACCCAATGCAGCCTGTGCTTTTTTCATCTCCTGATGCTCACGCGCGATATGATAACTGTTCAGATAGATGTTGTAAGGAAAGATCTTGTAGAACTTCATCAACGTAAGGTCTTTCGCAAGTACCACTGTCTCTTTCAGAGTCGGGATGTTGTATAGCCTCCGTGCATAGAAACTGAAGAATCCGATAGCGCATACAAAGAGTATCGGTAAACCGATACCGGCTATTCGTATTCCGATCTTGCGCGGAATAATCCATTCGTTAGGTTGAAAACTTACCAGCACGAAATAGCCGACCCAAATCAGTACCAACAGGATCAAGAGAGGCCATGTCACGCTGAGAATACCGATTACTTCTTGCCGATTAGTACTGAAGAAAAGTCCTAAAAAAGTAGAAGTGGCTGGATTGTTGTTCAGATATAAACTAGCGAGCTCAATGGGGGAAAAGAAGAGATTCAGTACACCTATTGTAATAAAGTACGCGCGCCTGCGCAGGAAGAGCATAGGGATGAGTAACCCGGTGCATACGACCAGCAGATAAACTACTGCCTTTACCGGCGAAGCCAAATCACTCGCTGCAAAACAAGCATACAGGTTCGGAAATAGCAGAATCAGAAATGCAACAGCGCTACGAAGTATGGTTTTCTGGGATTTCGTCATCTTATCGTATCACCAAAATCTTCACGACCGTATGTCCGCCCTTGGCGTTACAGAGGGCAGTATAGACACCTGCTGTGGCGCGTCGACCGTCCGGTAGTTTACCGTCCCAAACCGCCGTGCCGCCGTGACTCTTCGTCTTACATACTAAGTTACCACTCGCATCTACGATGTTGACGACGGTGTTATCCATCAGTCCTGTGATGCTGATCATACCGCCGTAATCCGGACGAACAGGGTTAGGGTATGCATAGGCTCCGCTCATTGTCGTCTGTGCCTCACTTGCATCGCTGCGATAGGATGCGATACCTCTATCAGTTCCAACAAACACCTCGCCTGTCTTCGGCATGATAGCGATCGACTGCACGCTGTTGGATGGCAGCAGACTATTGGTCTCTGTGAAATGGGCGACGGTAATCGTGTCGTCTTCTATCAGATACAGACCTGAGTTCTCCGTTCCTATCCATATACGATTACCACCATCGACGGCTAAGCAGTTAATCTGTTCGTCGCCTAAGAGATAATCTCCCAGACCTGTTCCGTCATTACGCGGGATGATGATACGACGGCAACTACTCGAGGTGAAGAAGTCCATGCTTGCCGGGAAAAGGATGATACCTTTGTCCGTACCGATCCAGATACGCTTCGTCTGGTCTTGAGCGAAACAGCGGAAATTAGCGGGACTCAACACGTTACCGTTCTGATCGGTAAACGTACTACGCGCCATGCAACGGTCATCGCCGGAATAGGTGGGCGTACCGCCGTCGTCTAAGAGCACAACCTGCGGTTTGCCTCGTTGCGCGAAGAGCCATTTATACTGACTGTTGCGTTGATCTATCCAAATACCGGTAGGCGTCTCGAAGACCAAGGACTCTCCGCCGCTATACAGCGGAATACTGCACCATTGGCCCGTAGACGTATACACATGTAATGGCGCACCTATGAACGTCGCATTCAACACCCATACATTCCCCTGCTCATCCATCATCGGACCGTCCGTACGCGTGTAGTAATAGTCACTCAATCCCGTATCGGCCGGTTTGAGTGTACTGTTGTTGGAGGCATCGAAGTGCTTATAACCCTTGTTGTTTCTGAACTCAAAGAAACCGGTACCATAGGTGGATACGAAGAAATGCGTCGGGTCATTGGCATCCACAGCATAACCCACGACGTCGCGGATGTCGTGACTTGTATAGTACCAGGTGTCTTGCCAAGGTATGCCGAGCCATTGATAACCGTCATAAATACTCATGCCGCATTGGCGACTGAACTGCGAAGCCCAACGTCCACCCGGGGCTACGTATAAGCGGTCATGCGCCACTTGCAGACGATAACCGAAGTTGCTCATCGGTCCCTCCGGGATAAATCGTGTGTCGCCCGATGAACCCAGTCGCACGAGACCTTTACTGTCTTCCGCTAACCAATATTCGCCTAAGGAATAGACGGCATCTTTCGCTACGTAGTTGGCACTTATGCCCTCTGTCGTATCATCCTCTTTGAGGCGTAATAGACCGACGTTCGTCCGATAGGTCAATAACTGACCTCCGCATCCGTGAATCCATTCCAGTGCATAGGGCAGCACCTGTTGCCATACTGTACCTTCACGACGGTATAGCGAGTCGTGTTGCAGCGTATAGATCGCATCGCGCCATACAAGCGCTTGCTGCACTTTCTCGCAGGGTATATTCTGACTATGCCAGAAGGTATAATCTACGAGGTTATCTTTGAGCGAGGCGAGATACATCTTATCGTAGGAGAACGCATAGAGTGAATCGCCCATGCTTACGATTTGCTGCACTTCTACAGCGGCGGCTTCACTACCGATATAATACGTGTCTGCCATCTCTGCCTTGCGGGTGTTGATAGCTACAATACCGAAGTTCGTTCCGATATATGTATAGCGTGAACCGACATGGATGCAGTTAATCTGTACGGACACCGATCCCGCCTTCATAAATAAGTCGGGCATCTGCGTTACATTACCCTCGTCATCCAGCAGATCCATACGTCCGTCTGCATAGGCGATGAGTAGTACGCCGCTCGCAGCATCATATGCGATATGCGATACGGTAGAACCGTTCAAACCGGTCGATTTATTCCAATAGGTGATGCTTTCATCAGCACGATCGACGCTGAAAAGCGAACCGTTAGCAACTGCAAAGACTTGTCTGGGCGTAGATACCATCTCCTCCGGGTTCGTGTACGATAGATGGAGTCGCCAACGCATCATGCTGCCTTCATCCAGTTCGTTCTCTCCCTCATCGGCATTTCCATTCAAGCCCTCCGTGCCATTCGGATCGAACTCCACCAGACCTTCCGACGTTCCGATGAAGACATGTCCTTCAGAATTGCAGGCTAACGACATGACGCTATTAGCGGGCATGGCGGAGTTATCGATAGTATAATGAGCAAGGAACTGTGTCGCCTTGGCATTCAATACGTACACGCCCAAGGCGTCTGTGCCTACCCATATGTTGCCATCCGGTGTCTCGCATACCGCCCGCACCACATTAGCAGACAGCGGTCGTTCGCCGTTGTTATCTGTAGCTTCGGGCAGACGTATGGCATTCGACTCGAAGAAATCCGTCTCGGCATCGATGTAGGCTGCGCCTAATTCAGTTCCTATCCAGATTCGGTTCTTCGAGTCTTGCAGTATCGTGTAGAGACAAGTGGGTTTGAAGGCTTGATTGTCTTGCGTCTCCCATTCCTTACGGAAGAGGCAACGGTCATCGCTCGCGTCGGCCGGTGTCTGATGATCATCCAGAAGCACGATACCGGCACCTTTATAAGCGATACCTATCCATTTATAGCGCTCATCACGGCGATCTATGACGAGATCTGCCGGCATTTCAAACGAGAGTTGTTGACCGTCGGATATTAGGGGGAGACCATAAAAAGCATCGCCTTCTTTATAAATCAGATTATAGGGAACAGAACCGGAATCCAAGAACCATAAACGACCTTGACTATCGAAGTGTGCGCCGAGAAGACGCGTGTAGCGCTCCGGCTTAGCAGGAACGACTGAACCGATTACATCGTTCGCTAAGGTATGCCATACGCAGGAGTCGCCGCGGAACTCATACAATCCCGTTCCATAACTGGTTACAAAGTAATGGTTCACATCCGTGGGATCAACCGCTATATTCATCATGTCTAAGACAAGGGAGCCTGTCTTGGCCTGAATCGTATCTGCATGGATGGTAGTCCATCGTTTGTCGTGATAGCGCATCACATGTCCGGGGTTGTTATGCTGCGCAGTCCAACGACCACCGGCTACCATGAAGAGTTGGTTCGAAGCCGTAGTTAAGTAGTAAGGGGTGTTGACGTACGGTCCCTCCGGTTTATACGTCAATCGAGAAGTGGGCGTATAACGCACGATACCCTCTGCCCCGCCTGCATACCAGTGACTCGTTGCATCTTGGTAATGGATACCTTTCTCCGGATCCGGTGCAATACGACCGCTGCGACCTTCTCTCTTCCAAAAATGATAATCCACGAGGTTATCCGTCAACGCGGCGCAGAATAGACTATCGGGCGTGAAGGCATAGATACTGTCGTTCGCAATCAGCACATCGCTGATAGGCGTCTCTTCTCCTCCGGGGCGTAACCAATAACTGTCCACTAATTTGTTCTCTCTCAGGTCCAGTGTCTGCACACCGTAGTGGGTCGATAAATAAGCCGTGCGACCGAGGATTGTGACGTTATAGATATTCTTCCGCTGCGTCATATCCTTGTTGTACAACTCGCTTATGTACTTCATGCCCCTGGCGGTTAAGATATCGATCTTTCCGTCGGCGTAACAGATGAGTAACTGTTGCGCTACATTATCGTAGTGGATACAGGTGATGCCTGTGCCGTGTAAACCGGACATGCGGTCGTACGTGCGCAGTTTCTCTGTTTGCTTATCGATGCTGAATAAACTGCCATCGGAGATCGCGAACACTTCATCCTCCGCCATGGCGATTTGTGTGACGTTGTTATACGCCAAGTGTGTCTGCCAATGAGCAGCAAACGCTCCTATTGGAAATAGAAGCGTCAAACAAAGAAAACCATATATCGTGCGTAGTTTCATCAGAGTATCTTCACCAGAGCTTCCATCGCTCTGGCGCGGTGACTAATGCTGTTCTTCAAATCGGCCGGTAACTCGCCAAAAGTCTTATCATATCCTTCGGGAATGAATATCGGATCGTAACCGAAACCTCCTTGCCCATATTCCTCCGTAGCTATCCGTCCGCGTACCACACCTTCCACTTGTACCGTCAAGTTCTGCGCCATACGGATCAATGTGATGACGGTTTTAAACTGTGCGCCTCGGTTCGTCTTGCCGCTTAACTCCCGCAAAGTCTTCGCGCGATTCGCAGCGAAAATCATCCTTTCATCATTGAGCGGCGCAGCCGCACTCATTCCATCATTTAAGCGATACCACCTCGCGGTAAATACACCCGGCTCTCCGCCTAAGGCATCGATCTCCAAACCCGTATCATCGGCAAAGACGCCGTCCACAGTCGAATATCCGTTGTCAGATAACCAATGATAAACGGTTTCCGCTTTTATCTTGCTGTTCTCCGCCAACGTTAAACCGGTCTCTTCGATCTCCTGTTCAAAACCGATGTCGTGCAGACTAAGCACCTCAATACCCGCAGGCATGATGGCTCGGATCTCCTCTAACTTATGGGCATTATTAGATGCAAAAACCAAACGCATGATTATAGTTGTTTACGAATCCGCCACTCGTTCGGGTAAAGGTTGTTCATTCTATTCCCGACATTCTTTGCGAAACCGAGAGGAACACCCTCGTATGTCAAAAGGACAAGGCCGAGGGGCACATCATTCAAAACCAAAGCTTCGGTCCTGAGATAACTCAACGCTTGCTCGCGCGTCAGCGACACCAACGGAAAGGCTTCTTTGCGAAGATCCTTCAGCATACTCAGACTATGCTGCGGCGCGATACCTTTGCCGCGCTCTTCGCCCAAACCGAAACCGGTCGAGATACACGTCAACTGCGTACTTAACCAGTCGATGATCTCTTTGTATTTATACGGATAGGCTGTAGCAAAACGATCGGAATAACGAATCGCCCAATCGTCCGGGTGCTGCAACCAACTTCGCATAACCGGCATATACTCCGGGTGCGACATGTTCGGCTCTTTCTTCGGACTTTTCACCTTAATCGGCTCAACCGCTCCCGCATGCTTACGCAGCGCGCAAATATAAAGCCCTTCGCCTTTCGTCTTATGCGGGTAGAAATGGTATCCCATATTGCCTTCCGTAATACCCCAACTCGGGTCGTAATCTATCGGCAGTACATCGGCGCCCAACGTCTCTGCTAACCATTCTACGTTTTTCTCGTTCTCCTCTTCGTTGAACGTGCAGGTCGAGTAGACCAATATACCGCCGGGTTTCAACGCGTCCCATACATCCATCAGGATGCTTCGTTGCCGCTCGGCACACATCTTCACTGCCTTCAGACTCCATTCGCTACGTGCCTGCTCGTCCTTACGGAACATACCCTCACCCGAACACGGGGCATCTACCAGAATACAATCGAATAAATGCTTGCAGCGCTCGCCGTATTCTTCAGCTGTGTTATGCGTCACGATCGTGTTGCCGTTGCCCCATTTCTGGATGTTCTCGCTTAAGATGAACACGCGCTGGCGAACGACCTCGTTACTCAGCAGCAGACCGTCACGACCCAGATATTCACTGATTAACGTACTCTTACCGCCGGGGGCAGCACACAGATCCAGCACGATGGACGACGTGTTTACATACTGCTCCAGCACCTGCTGAAGGAACATCGAACTCGCTTCTTGCACGTAATAACAACCCGCGTGGAAAAGGGGATCTAAGGTGAATTGCGGACGTTCACTTAAATAGTAGCCGTCCACATGCCATTGTACCTCGTCTGTATCGCAATCGAACGTCAACACGTCTAACTTGCTGTTTAGACGAATAGAGGTAATAGGCTCTGTCTCCAGCGCCCGAATCAGCAGTTCCGCTTCGTTACCCATCTGCTGATGCATACTCTCTATGAAATCGACTGGTAGCATATTTATTCAAAATCGGCTGCAAAGTTACAAAAAAATTTGCATGTATGCAAAAAAAATCGTAAATTTGCGCACTTTTTCGTGACAGATGGATTTTTTGAACCAATTAAATAACTCGCAACGTGAGGCGGTGACCTATACCGAAGGAGCCTCGCTCATCGTAGCCGGAGCCGGATCAGGTAAGACCCGCGTGCTGACCTATCGTATCGCGTACCTGCTGCAGCAGGCCGTGCCGGCTTCCCGTATCATGGCGCTCACGTTCACTAACAAAGCGGCACGTGAGATGAAGGAGCGTATTACCAAACTGGTGGGTGCTGAGGCGAGATACCTTGCGATGGGTACGTTCCACTCCATCTGCACACGACTCATTCGTCCTTATGCGGAATTGCTCGGCTATACCCGCGACTTCACGATATACGATACTCCGGATAGTAAATCGGTCATCAAAGCAATCTGTAAAGAGCGTGGTTTGGATGAGAAGATATACAAACCCGGTGCGGTGCAAGCCCGTATCTCCATGGCGAAAAACAGCGGTGTCGGTCCGCGGGCTTATGCGCAGAATACGAATCTGCTGCGCGAAGACCGCGAGTTGCGGATGTATGAGTTTCCTGCGGTCTATGAGCTCTATGAAGCGCGACTCAAAGCAGCGAACGCCATGGACTTCGATGACTTGCTGATTAACATGCTGCGACTCATGGAGGTCAGCCCCGAAGTGAAGCAGAAATACCAGCAGCAGTTCCAATATATCCTCGTGGATGAGTACCAGGATACCAACTACATCCAGTTCCTGCTCGTCAAGCAACTTGCGGAGCCGCAGAACAACATATGCGTCGTGGGCGATGATGCGCAATCAATCTATTCCTTCCGCGGAGCAGATATCCGTAATATCCTTAATTTTCAACGCGTCTATCCGCAGGCTAAGTTATTTAAACTCGAGCAGAACTACCGCTCTACCCAGAATATCGTCAATGCCGCTAACTCGCTTATTCATAAGAACATACACCAGATAGAGAAAACCGTCTATTCGGAGAAAGAAGAAGGACAACCGCTTAATCTGCAACCCTACATGGACGACCGCACGGAGGCACTCGGTGTAGCTTCTAAAATCCAGCGAATGAAGTTCAAAGGTTATGACTCATTCGCTGTGCTCTATCGCACGAACGCGCAGAGTCGTGTCATCGAAGGGGAACTGCGCAAACTCAATATCCCTTACCGCATCTATGGCGGCACGTCGTTCTACCAACGCAAAGAAATTAAGGATGCACTCGGTTACCTTCGTTTGGCCATCAACGGACGCGATAACGAAGCGTTGCTTCGTATCGTTGGCTTTCCGGGGCGTGGTATCGGCGAAACGACGATGAAAAAAGTCTCCACCTGTGCCATCGAGCACCATGCTTCCTATCTGGATGTCATGCGTCGACCGGGTGAGTACGCCCTGGATGCCAGCGCTGCTACGCAGAAGAAACTGCAAGCGTTTGTAGCCCTCATCGATAACTACCATGATCAGAGTGAGACCATGGATGCTTTTGCCTTTACCGAGATGGTGCTTCGTACCTCAGGTGTCCTTACTGCCTTGGCAATGGATCGCTCGCAAGAAGGTGTCGACCGGGCGCAGAACGTACAGGAACTGCTCAACGCCATCCATGAGTTCGTGGATCAACGTACTAACGAAGGAATCGACTATACCCCGATCACGGACTTCCTATCCGAAGTCAGCCTGCAAACCGATCAGGATGAGAACCTCACCGACACCACTGAACGTGTCACACTAATGACTGTGCATGCCGCTAAGGGACTCGAGTTTCCTGTCGTCTTTATCGTCGGACTCGAAGAACAACTCTTCCCTTCGCAATTTGCCGTCAAACCTACGGAGATTGAAGAAGAACGTCGCTTACTCTATGTGGCCGTCACACGCGCCATGGAGCAATGTCACCTCTCCTTTGCCCGCCAACGTTTCCGTAACGGTTCTTTTACCTTCAATTCTCCGAGTCGTTTCCTCAACGACATCGACCGCCGTTTCTTCGCTCTCTCGAAGCCTGCTGCACCGACTACGCAGAGTATCCCGAGGATGCCTAGTATCTCTAGTATTTCTAGGGCCTATAGTGCCTCTAGTGCCCATAGTTCCCCAAGTAGTCCGGTCTCAAATGCGCAAACGCCTATATCGTCCGCTTTTAAGCCGGACGATCGCGTCTCCCATCGCGTCTTTGGAAATGGCACGGTAGTACGTGTCTATCGCGATGAAGTGACGGAAAACGATAAGATAGAGATTAACTTCGACACCCAAGGCGTCAAGACTTTATTATTGACGCATGCGAAGTTAGAGAAAATCTAACGATAGATGAAATAACCTGCCACGCCGGCAAGAATGATTAATAGAATAGGGTGACTGAGCCATTCAGTCACTTTATTTTTTACCAGATTCGGTAGAATAGTGAAGATAGCTACCAATGCGAAGATAACCCAACTGATGCTGTCGATGAATGTGGTCGGTTTCATGAGCAGTAAGGCCGCAGAAGCTACGAGACCGATGACCGTGAATCGCAACATACGTAATGTCTGCTCAAAATACGGATTCCCCTGAAAACGCTTCTGTAACCAGAAATACGCTTTGCATATACTGAGCATGATGATAAGGCTCGGTAACACAATCGCGCAAGTGCTGAGTACGCTGCCCCAGATTCCGGCTACTGTATACCCCACATACGTAGCACAGTTGATACCGATTGGACCGGGTGTGACTTGACTGACCGCGACGATATCCACAAACTCCTGTTGCGTCATCCAGCCGTATTGCTCCACTTCCATCTCGATCAGCGACAAAATAGCTAAACCTCCTCCGAAACCGAAGAGACCGATCTTGAAGAAACTTAAGAAGAGTTGCAGATAAATCATTTCTGCCTCCTTTCTGCGAGATCGACCGCTACGAGTGTGAAGAGGACGGTAGCTAAAATCACCCAAATCGGATTGACATGCGCTAACCAGATCAGAAGTGCCGCAGCAATGGGAATAAGGGCAGTAAACCGACTGATCTTAGCGGCCTTGGCCATCTTGAAAAGCGGTGCGGCGATAAGAGCTACCACCGCCGGACGAACCCCTTTGAATACGGCTTCTACAGCCGGCAGTTCTTTCCATTCCCGGAATACCATCGCGATAGCCAGAATGATGAGAAAAGAAGGTAAAACAGCTCCTAACACGGCTCCGCAGACACCTCTCCATCCGCCTACTCGCCAACCGATAAAAATGGCGGAATTGACGGCAATCAGACCCGGAGCGGCTTGCGCCAGAGCAATCATATTGAGGAATTCTTCCTCATCTATCCAGCCCTTGCGGTCCACCACTTCCCGTTGGATAAGAGGCAACATGGCATAGCCTCCGCCAAGGGTGAAGGTACCAATTTTGAGATATGTCCAAAAGAGTTGGAAAAACAAATTAATCCCGTTCTTTCAGTTGTTGCTTGACGAACTTAGCCAGCATGTTGATGGCCGCGTTGTTATGTCCTCCCTGGGGGACGATGACATCCGCGAAACGTTTACAAGGCTCGATGAATTGTTCGTGCATGGGTTTGAGTACGCGTTGATAGCGCTCAATAACTTGTTCTGCCGTACGTCCACGCTCCAGCACGTCGCGCTTCATGACACGAATAAGACGGTCGTCCGCATTGGCATCTACGAAGATCTTCAAGTCCATCTGTTGACGCATTCTCGGCTCGCGTAGCGCCATAATACCTTCCACCACAATTACCTCGCGTGGCTCGATATGAATCGTCTCTTTCTGACGCGTGCAAGTGATATACGAATAAATCGGCTGTTCGATTGCTTTACCCTCTTTCAGTTGAGCAATATGTTTGCTCAGCAACTCCCAATCAAAAGCATCCGGATGGTCAAAGTTAATGTTCTGACGCTCCTCAACGGGCACGTGACTGCTGTCCTTGTAATACGAGTCTTGGGGAATAACTACCACCTCTCCCTTCGGAAGGCGTTCAATGAGTTTTCTAACAACCGTTGTTTTACCCGAGCCGGTTCCGCCCGCAATGCCGATGATAAACATAATCAATGTACTTTAATCGGGGCACAAAAGTACTACTTTTTTTTGATATACGCAAATTTTTTGACGATTATTTCGTGTTTTCTTGCGTATATGCGAATTTTATTGTATCTTTGCACCGCATTTTATATACACGCATCATGTACACGTATACACACAATTTATTTATTATATGAAAGAAATAACGACTAAGAAACTGTTGGAAACGATTATTGAAGGCATCCGAAATCGTAAGGGACAACGTATTGTAACCATTGATTTGCGTAAGATCAAAGAAGCGCCGGTGGAGATGATGATTATCTGCGAGGGACAGAGTAATACCCAGGTGGCAGCTATTGCCGATGAGGTGGATGATTTCGTTCGCACTACAACCCATGTGCACCCGCTTTCTGTATCGGGCCAGGAGAACGCGGAGTGGATTGCAATGGATTATGGTACGATATTTGTGCATATCATGCAGCGCGAGCCCCGTGCTTTCTATGACATCGAGCATCTATGGGCGGACGGTAAAGTAACGGAATTGCCGGATATTCTCTAATTTAACCGAAATGAATCATGGCGAATAATAACAATAAACAACGACCTCAAGTACCCCAAGGCCAGCCGGGTAAGCCTCGGCGATGGATGAGTATCTTATTCTATACCATCGCCTTTGCCTTGTTGGGTTTCTATCTCTTCGGAGATAAGGATGGCGGTGTGAGCAAGGAATTGACTGACACCAAACTGAAAGCATACATCGAGGCGGATGCCATCGAGAAGATCACCGTGTATGATGATGCGAATGTGAAGGCCACCGTCAAACCGCAGAAATATTCTCTAGTCTTCGGTCAGCAAGGCATCGGCGAGAAAGCCGACGGACAACTGAAAGTGCGCACCGCTTCGGTTGAAGAGTTCTCCAAATACATCACGGCTATCAACGAAGCGCGTAAGCAGGCGAACCAGCCGGCTATCGATGTCAAGTATGAGAAATCGCATGACTACTGGTATGTGATTCTGATGAACGTACTGCCCTTTGTGCTGATTATCTTCTTCTTCATCTATATGAGCCGGGGTATCGGTAATATAGGCGCTGGAGGAGGTATCTTCGGTGTAGGTAAAGCACAGGCGCAATTATTCGATAAGGATAAGAAAGATAAAGTGACTTTCCGCGATGTGGCTGGTTTATACGGTGCAAAACAGGAAGTACAGGAGATTGTGGAGTTCCTCAAGAACCCCAAGAAATACACCGAGATCGGTGCGAAGATTCCCAAAGGCGCTCTGTTGGTAGGTCCTCCGGGTACCGGAAAAACCTTGCTGGCAAAAGCCGTGGCAGGTGAAGCCGATGTGCCGTTCTTCTCGATGAGCGGTTCGGATTTCGTAGAGATGTTCGTCGGTGTCGGAGCTTCCCGTGTGCGTGATCTCTTTAAGGAGGCACAGAAGATGGCTCCTTGTATTATCTTCATCGATGAAATCGATGCCATCGGTCGTGCGCGTGGTAAGAGCATCATGACCGGAGGAAACGATGAGCGCGAGAGTACGCTGAATCAGTTATTGACCGAGATGGACGGGTTTGGTACTAACTCGGGTGTAATCATCTTAGCGGCTACTAACCGCGCCGACGTGCTCGATGCTGCCTTGCTGCGTGCCGGACGTTTTGACCGCCAGATTCATGTAGAATTACCCGACCTGCAGGAACGTAAGGAGATATTCCAAGTGCATCTGCGTCCTATTAAGATGGACGACACGGTGGATGTGGATTTCTTGAGCAAACAGACACCTGGTTTCTCCGGTGCCGATATTGCTAATGTATGTAATGAAGCGGCGTTGATTGCTGCGCGTGGTGGACGAAAGAAAGTGGGCAAGCAGGACTTCATGGATGCCGTCGACCGCATTGTAGGTGGGCTGGAGCGTAAGAATAAAATCATGACCGACGATGAGAAACGATCCATCGCGTATCACGAGGCCGGACATGCTACGATCAGTTGGCTGCTACGCTGGGCGAATCCGCTGGTGAAAGTGACCATCGTGCCGCGTGGTGTGGCCTTGGGTGCCGCTTGGTATCTGCCGGAGGAACGCCAGTTGACGCAAGAGGACCATATCTTGGACGAACTCTGTTCGTTGTTAGGCGGTCGTGCCGCAGAACAACTCTTCCTGAGTCAGACTTCTACCGGAGCACTCAATGACCTGGAGCGGGCTACCAAACAGGCTTATGCGATGGTAGCTTTCTATGGCATGAGTGATAAGTTGAAAGACGTCAGTTTCTATGATTCTACCGGTCGATACGACTATGGTTTCACCAAACCTTATTCCGATAAGACCGCAGAACTGATTGATCAGGAGACCCAACGTATCATTGCCGACCAGATGGCTCGTGCGAAGAAGATTCTGGAAGAGCATGCGGACGGACATCATCAGATTGCCCAGTTGCTCATCGATCGTGAGGTTATCACTTCGGAGGATGTAGAATCGATCCTGGGACCGCGTCCTTGGAAGAGCCGCGGCGATGAACTGTTAGAAGCCAATGCAGAAGCTGCGGCTCAGGCAGCTCCGAAAAAGAGAAGTAGAAAGAAAAAAGAAGATAAATCTCAAACAAACGATACAGATGAAACGAATCTTGCTTAACATCGTTTTGCTGTGCGCAGCAATGATGGCTTCGGCGCAACAGACGCCGGAGAAATTGCCTATCGACGCCGAAGTGCGTTATGGTAAGTTGGATAACGGATTGACCTATTACATCCGTCATAACGAGCAACCCAAACAACGTTGTGAGTTCCACATCGCGCAGTGTGTTGGAGCGATCCTCGAAGAGGATAATCAGAACGGTCTGGCTCACTTCTTGGAGCATATGGCCTTCAATGGCACCCAACACTTTCCCGGTAAGGGAATCATCAATTATTTTGAGTCCATCGGCGTGAACTTCGGCGGAAACATCAATGCCTATACTTCGATTGACGAGACGGTCTATCGTCTATCGGACGTGCCTACATATCGCGAGGGTATTATAGATTCGGCGTTGTTGGTGATGCATGACTGGAGCTGCGGTCTGCTGCTGTTGCCGGAGGAGATTGACGCCGAGCGTGGTGTGATCTTGGAAGAGTGGCGCACGAGTCGTACTGCCAGCCGTCGTATATGGACCCAGATGCAGCAGAAGATGTATCCGGGAACCCAATATGCGAAGCGCGACGTGATTGGGGATACCGCAGTTATCAATAACTTTGAATACCAAGCCTTGCGCGATTATTATCATAAATGGTATGGTCCCGATAACCAGGCTATCATCGTGGTAGGTGATATTGACGTCGATGCTATCGAAGCGAAGATCAAGGCCCTCTGGGCTGATGTTCCGCGTCGTGCTAACTTCGGCGAGCGTCCTATTTACACGGTCAATCATAATGACAAACCGCTCGTGGCTATTGTGACTGATGTAGAGGCGCAAGGCAGCCGTATTACGCTGGAGTATAAGTTCGACCAGCTTCCCGAGACGTTGCAGAACACCGCGATGGAGTACACACTGGATCTTGTTCGCGGATTGATATGCGACATGCTCAATAATCGCTTCCAGGAACTGGCTTTGGACCCGAACGCTTCGTTCACGGGTGCGGGCTGCCAGTATGCTGAAGCAGCGAAGAAGATGGATGCTTTCTATGCCGTTGTCATTCCGAAAGAGGGACGTGAGACCGAGGCGTATAACGACCTGATCTTCCAATTGGAGAAGATGCATCGCTATGGTTTCACCGAGGCGGAGTTGGAGCGTGTGAAGAACGAGAAACTGAACGCGATGGAGCAATTCTACAACGAGCGTAATACCCGTAAGAACATCACCTTGGCGCGTGAGTGCATTCGTCATTTCGAGGACGGTGAATCCATGCCGGGTGCCGAATGGGAGTACGAGTATACCAAGGCTACACTGCCGCTGATCTCCTTAGAGGCAGTGAACCCGGTCGCTAAAGAACTGATCCATGCCAATCCGACCGTAGCGATCTCGGGTCCCGAGAAAGAGGGCGTGAATATCCCGTCGGAGGAGACTATTTTAGCTACCCTCAACGGTCAGGAGGGCTTAGAGATTGCTGCTCCGGTAGAGGAGGCGTTCGATAGTGAGTTAGTCAAGAAAGCGCCGCGTAAAGGCAAGATCAAATCGGTGAAGCAGAACGAAGAGTTGGGAATCACCGAATGGACGCTGAGCAACGGCATCAAGGTGGTCATCAAACCGACCGAGTTCAAGGCAGATGAGATCTTGATGCAGGCTTTCTCGAAGGGTGGTTATTCGCAGGTGAAGACCGCGGACCTGCCTTCGGCTCAGATCGCACCGTATATCATCCAGTATAGCGGTATCGGTCGTTTTAATGTAACGCAACTGCAGAAAGCATTGGCCGGTAAGACGGTTTCGGTAGAGCCCGAGATCTCGGAGAATATTGAGCGCATGCGCGGATCGTCCAGTGTGAAAGACTTGGAGACACTGCTGCAACTGACCTATCTGCATTTCACCGCACCGCGTCGTGACGAGGATGCCTATCAGTCTCTGATGAGCTTGCTGAAGAACCAACTGATCAACCGCGATAAGAACCCCAAGACGGCCTTCTCGGATTCGATTCAGATGATGACTTCCAACCACTCCGACCGTACGCCGCTCTATAACATGGCATTGCTGGAGAAGGTGAACCTGGATAAGGCGCTCGAGATATACAAAGCACGTTTTGCTAACCCGGCGGACTTCACCTTCATCTTCGTTGGTAACATTGATCCGAAAGATGCGAAGACGCAGGAACTGATTTGTACCTGGTTAGGCGGTATGAAGACCAAGAAGAATTGTCATGAGTCTATTATTGACCATCACGTAACGGTTGCTCCGGGTATCCAGAAGAACTATTTCAGTCGAGCGATGGAGACCACTACTGCTTCGAATCGTATCCAATATACCTCGTATGATATCCCGTTCACGATGGTCAATGACCTCAATATGGAAATCATAGGTCGTATTCTCTCCACGCGTTATCTGGAGTCGATTCGTGAGCGCGAAGGCGGATCGTATGGTGTAGGAACTTATGGCTATATGACCTCGCTGCCGACTCCGACTGCAGCCTTGCTGATGCAGTTCGATACGGATCCCAACAAGCAGGAGCGTCTGATGCAGATCATCCATGAAGAGGTGCAGACGATTATCGAAAACGGTCCGTTGGCTAATGATCTGCAGAAGGAGAAAGAATCGATGCTGAAGGACTTCCAGGAAGATCTGGAGAAGAATACCTTCTGGCGTAGCACGCTTTATCAATACTATATGTATGGTATCAACGAGGTGCGCGATTACAAAGCAGCCGTAGAGGCTATCTCGGCTGAGTCTGTTCAGACCTTGCTCAAGAAACTGGTCGAGGCCGGTAATGTGATTGAAGTTGTAATGTTCCCGGAATAATGATCAATATCGTAGTAGTTAACGACGACGGTTGGGGTACAGCGGGTATCCGCTTGCTTGCCAAGGAGATGACCAAGTTAGGTCATGTCACGGTCATTGCACCCGAAGGAGCGCGCAGTGGATTCGGAGCCGCTATCACGGTGGCCAAACCGATGTACCTCCGCCGTGTCGAGGAGCATGACTTAAACGGAGCGGAGGTGTATGTCACCAATGGTACCCCGGCGGATTGTGTGAAGATAGCCCGTGAGCACCTGTTGGCCGACCAACGCATCGACCTGCTCGTCTCCGGCATCAATCATGGTTCGAATGCATCGATCA
>SAMEA3663084__coassemble_50_pt1 | contig 40646 bp, 40 predicted proteins | sample SAMEA3663084__metabat2_low_PE_028 | metagenome-assembled genome bin SAMEA3663084 (sample SAMEA3663084) | pig gut metagenome | biome: pig gut; feature: pig-associated habitat; material: faeces | place: France | collected 2012 | reverse complement strand
TGGAAAGAGAAACACCCCATCTATGGCAAGTTTGTCAATAAAACTCGCAAGTTCCATGTTCATGACGAGAAGAACGAGGCAGGTATCGGCGATACCGTACGCATCATGGAGACTCGTCCGTTGAGCAAGACCGTGCGTTGGCGTTTAACTCAAATTATCGAAAGGGCTAAGTAATTATGGTACAGCAAGAATCTCGTCTCACAGTATGTGACAACAGCGGTGCAAAGCAAGCACTCGTTATCCGTGTTCTTGGTGGTACCAAGAAGCGTTACGCAAGCCTGGGCGATACGATCGTAGTAGCCGTTAAGGGCGTTATCCCTTCGAGCGATATCAAGGATGGTACGGTTAGCCGCGCTATCGTGGTTCGCACGAAGAAAGAGGTACGTCGTGCAGACGGTAGTTACATCCGCTTTGATGACAACGCATGTGTGTTGATCACCAACGCCGGTGAACTCCGTGGCAGCCGTATCTTCGGTCCGGTGGCTCGTGAGCTGCGTCAAACAAACATGAAAATTATTTCTCTGGCACCTGAAGTGCTCTAATCATCTAAAACGTTACAGTAATGGCAAAATTACATATCAAAAAGGGTGATACCGTTTACGTAAACGCAGGTGCTTCGAAGGGTCAGACCGGCCGCGTGCTGGAAGTGATCGTTGACAAGCAACGTGCTATCGTAGAAGGCGTCAACATGGTATCGAAGAGTACCAAGCCCAACGCAAAGAATCCGCAAGGCGGAATCGTTAAACAGGAAGCTCCTATCCATATCTCCAACCTCAACGTAGTTGAGAACGGCAAACCGGTACGTGTTGGCCGCGTGAAGAAGGATGGCAAGCTCGTTCGTGTATCTAAAAAAACCGGTAAGGAGATCTAAGTATGAATACAGCAAGTTTGAAGCAAGACTATCAGGAGCGCATCGTGCCGATCCTGATGAAGGAGTTCAACTACACTACTGTTATGCAGTGCCCGAAACTCCAGAAGATCGTTCTGAACCAAGGTTTGGGTGAGGCAGTAGCTGACAAGAAGATCATCGAGGTCGCTCTCCAGGAGATGACCGCTATCGCAGGTCAGAAAGCAGTCGCAACTGTTTCGAAGAAAGATATCGCTAACTTCAAGGTTCGTAAACAAATGCCGATCGGTGTATGTGTTACCCTCCGCGGCCAGCAGATGTATGAGTTCCTCGAGCGTCTCGTTCGTGTAGCTCTGCCTCGTATCCGCGACTTCAAAGGTATCAACAACAAGATGGACGGCCGTGGTAACTACACCTTGGGTATCACCGAGCAGATCATCTTCCCTGAAATTAACATTGATAACATCACCAAACTGCTGGGTATGAACATCACGTTCGTCACCACAGCTAAAACCGATGAGGAGGGCTTCGCACTCCTGCGTGAGTTTGGTTTACCGTTTAAAAAGTAATTCAGACTATGGCAAAAGAATCAATGAAAGCCCGCGAGGTAAAACGTGCTAAATTGGTTGCTAAATACGCAGCTAAACGTGCACAACTCCTCAAGGATGGTGACTATGTAGGGCTGCAAGCCCTTCCGAAAAACGCAAGTCCGGTTCGTCTGCACAACCGTTGCAAAATGACCGGTCGTCCGAAAGGATACATGCGTGCATTCGGTCTCAGCCGTATTCAATTCCGTGAGATGGCTTCCAAAGGCCTCATCCCGGGCGTGAAGAAAGCGAGCTGGTAAAATAAGAATCGATAGGGATACAGTGGGGCTAATCCCGACAGTCAAACGACGGTCAACCGACGGTCAAAGCCAAGATCGGTATGGTGATAAGCCCGCTGTAAGCCCAGACGATAAGTTAACATTATTAAATATTGTCCCGACAGGCGGGATTAATTTAACAAAACAAAACAAATGACAGATCCTATTGCAGATTACCTCACTCGATTGAGGAATGCTATCAAAGCCGGCCACCGTGTGGTAGAAGTTCCGGCTTCGAATCTGAAGAAGGAGATCACTCGCATCTTGTTCGAGAAAGGTTATATCCTCTCGTACAAGTTTGTAGAGGATGGTCCTCAGGGCACTATCAAGATTGCCCTCAAGTATGATCCGATGAACAAAGTCAACGCGATCAAGTGTTTGAAACGTGTATCCACTCCGGGTTTGCGTAAGTATGTAGGTTATCGTGAGATGCCGCGCGTACTGAACGGTCTCGGTATCGCTATCCTTTCGACCTCGAAAGGCGTGATGACCAACAAAGAGGCTCTCGCTCAACAACTCGGCGGTGAGGTTTTGTGTTACGTTTATTAATAAGGAGGAACAGCTATGTCAAGAATTGGAAAACTTCCTATCGCTATCCCCGCAGGTGTTACCGTTACGGTAAGCCCGGAGAACGTACTGACCGTTAAAGGTCCGAAAGGTGAGCTCAGCCAGGCTGTTGATCCCCTGATTACCGTAACCGTAGAAGGTGCAGTATGCCACGTTGCCCGTCCGAACGACGAGAAAGAGGCACGCGCTAAACATGGTCTGTATCGCGCTTTGATCCATAACATGGTAGTAGGTTGCTCCGAGGGTTACAAGAAGACTCTTGAACTCGTCGGTGTAGGTTACCGTGTAGAGCTGGCTCAGCCGCAAGTGCTGAATTTCTCGCTCGGTTACACTCACCCGATCTACCTCGGTTTGCCGAAGGAGATCAAGGTGGAGACCAAATCGGAGCGTAATGCGAACCCGCTCGTAATGCTCGAGAGTGCAGACAAGCAGTTGCTTGGCCAAGTATGCGCTAAGATCCGCTCGTTCCGCAAACCGGAGCCGTATAAGGGCAAGGGTGTTAAGTTCCAAGGTGAAATCGTTCGTCGTAAAGCTGGTAAGTCGGCTGGTAAATAATTAGAAAGGAAACAAGTTTATGATTAAGAAAATCGCACGTCGCCTTAAGATTAAGGCATCTATCCGTACCAAAGTAAGTGGTACTGCAGAGCGTCCGCGTCTGACTGTCTTCCGTTCTAACAGCCAGATCTACGCTCAAGTGATCAACGACCTGGAGGGTAAGACCCTCGCAAGTGCTTCGTCGCTTGCCATCAAGGACAAACTGACCAAGACCGAGAAAGCCGCTGAGGTAGGTAAACTCATCGCAGCTGCTGCTATCAAGGCCGGTGTTAATGAAGTAGTTTTTGACCGTAACGGATACCTCTATCACGGTCGTGTTAAAGCACTCGCTGACGCAGCTCGCGAGGCAGGTCTCAAATTCTAATAGTTACGATTATTATGCAAAGAGTCAAAACAACACAAGACCTCGAGCTCAAGGAGCGTCTGGTCGCTGTCAACCGCGTAACGAAAGTTACCAAGGGTGGACGTACTTTCACTTTCGCAGCTATCGTAGTTGTTGGAAATGAAGATGGTATTGTAGGTTACGGTTTGGGTAAAGCAGGTGAGGTCGCTGCTGCTATGCAGAAAGCTACCGAGGCTGCAAAGAAGAACCTCATTCAAGTGCCTGTTCTCAAGGGTACTATCCCTCACGAGCAGTTCGCTAAGTTCGGTGGCTCGCAGGTATATATCCAGCCGGCAACGCACGGTACCGGAGTAAAAGCCGGTGGTGCTATGCGTGCTGTGCTTGAGTCTGCAGGTGTTCACGACGTGTTGGCTAAGTCCAAAGGTTCGTCCAACCCCCACAACCTCGTTAAAGCTACTATCCAAGCACTCGCAGAACTGCGTGACGCTCGTACGGTAGCTGCAAACCGTGGCGTAAGCCTCTCTACAGTGTTTAACGGATAAATTCTTCTACAACTATGGCAAAGATTAAAATTCAACAAGTACGTAGTACTATTAAGTGCCCGAAGGTGCAGAAGGAAACCATGCAAGCGCTTGGTCTGCGCAAAATGAACGCAGTAGTTGAGCACGAAGCAACCCCGGCTATCCTGGGTATGGTAGAGAAGGTAAAGCACCTTGTTAAAGTTATTGGCTAACCCTTAAAACGAAATTGACATTATGGAATTGAATAATTTAACCCCTGCTGCCGGTTCGGTTAAGACCGCAAAGCGTGTCGGCCGTGGTGCAGGTTCGGGTCTGGGTGGAACCTCTACCCGTGGTCACAAGGGTGCTAAGTCGCGCTCCGGTTACAGCAAGAAAATCGGTTTCGAAGGTGGTCAGATGCCTATGCAGCGTCGTCTGCCGAAGTTCGGTTTCAAGAACATCAACCGCGTGGAATACAAAGCTATCAACCTCTCTACGCTCCAGGCTCTCGCTGAGGCTAAGAAACTGGAGAAGATCGGCTTGATCGAGCTTCACGAGGCTGGTTTCATCAACAAGACCCAACTCGTTAAGATCCTGGGTAACGGTGAACTGAAAGCGAAACTGACCGTTGAGGCTAATGCATTCAGCGCTACTGCTGAGGCTGCTATCACCGCTGCCGGTGGTACCGTTGTTAAAATCTAAGAACACTAATCGTTCATCGTTCAACGTTAAACGAAAACAATTATGCGTTTTATTGAAACAATCAAAAATATCTGGAAGATTGAGGACCTCCGCAATCGACTGCTGACCACGGCGCTGTTCGTGCTCATCTATCGTTTCGGATCGTACGTCATTCTTCCGGGTGTTAACCCTGATGCCTTGACAGCTTTGAAAGGTCAGACGGAAGGTGGCTTGATGGCTCTGCTCGATATGTTCTCGGGAGGTGCCTTCTCCAATGCGTCTATCTTCGCGCTCGGTATCATGCCTTATATCTCTGCTTCCATTGTAGTGCAGCTGCTCTCCATTGCAGTGCCCTACTTCCAGAAGATGCAGAAAGAAGGCGAGTCCGGCCGTCAGAAGATGAACCAGATCACCCGTTATCTGACCGTAGCTATCTTGCTGTTCCAGGGCCCGAGTTACCTCTTCAACCTGCGTGCGCAGATAGCAGCAGCAGTACAGAGCACTCCCGCTTTGGCTAACGTAGAAGTACCTGTCATCGGCTTCAATGGGTTTACTATCACTGCCACCATCCTGTTGGCTGCGGGCTCTATGTTCGTGCTCTGGTTGGGTGAGCGTATTACCGATCGCGGTGTAGGAAATGGTATTTCCTTCATCATCTTGATTGGTATCATCGCTCGTCTCCCGGGTGCATTGATCCAGGAGTTCTCGAGCCGCGTTTACGATGCAGGTGGTGGTCTGATCATGTTCCTGCTGGAGATCGTGATACTGCTCTTCGTGTTCGCTTTCGCGATCATGTTGGTTCAGGGTACACGTCGTATTCCGGTGCAATACGCTAAGCGTATCCAGGGTAATAAGCAATATGGCGGTGTTCGTCAGTATATCCCGCTGAAGGTTAATGCTGCTAACGTGATGCCGATCATCTTTGCGCAGGCTATCATGTTCATCCCTATCGCGTTTGTGGGCTTCCGCAACGGCGAGGCAGGTGCTTTCGCACGTGCTTTCATGAACAACGATGGTTTCTGGTATAACTTCGTGTTCGCACTCCTTATCATCGCCTTCACCTATTTCTACACCGCAATCATCATCAATCCTGTCCAGATGGCAGAGAACTTGAAGGTGAACAACGGATTCATTCCGGGTGTTAAACCGGGTAAGAAGACGGCTGAGTATATTGACACTGTCATGAGTCGCATCACGTTGCCGGGCTCTATTCTGCTCGCTATCATCGCTGTTCTGCCGGCTTTCGCTCGTCTGCTCAATGTGCAGCCGGGCTTTGCGCAGTTCTTTGGTGGTACGTCCCTGCTCATTATGGTAGGTGTCATATTGGATACTTTGCAGCAGATTGAGAGTCACCTGCTGATGCGTCACTACGACGGATTCTTCGAGTCCGGCATGCGCATCAAGGGTCGCTCCGGTGCTATGGCCTACTAATTCGTTAGATAGATGATTTTTCTCAAGACTGACGAAGAAATAGAGCTTATGCGGGCAAGCAACATCCTGCTTGGTAAGACCTATGCCGAAGTGGCAAAGGCTATCAAGCCGGGTGTTACTACCGCCCAACTGGATAAGATAGCGTACGAGTTCATCATGGATAACGGTGGTCGTCCTGCCTGCCTGGGTTACGAAGGTTATCCCGCTACGCTCTGCACGTCTGTGAACGAGCAGGTCGTACACGGCATTCCGTCGGACAAAGTAGTGCTTAAGGAAGGCGATATTATCACGATCGACTCGTCTATCGACCTCAACGGCTGGCATTCCGATAGCGCTTATACCTTCCCGGTGGGGGAGGTGAGCCCGGAAGTGATGCAACTCCTTCGTACTACGAAAGAGGCGCTTTATCTGGGGATTGAGCAGGCTGTTACCGGACGCCGCCTCGGTGATCTGTCTTTCGCCATCCAGAACCACTGCGAGAAAGCCGGATACGGCGTCGTTCGCGAGTTTGTGGGACATGGTATCGGACGAGAGATGCACGAGGAACCGGAGGTTTGTAACTATGGTCGCAGAGGTAACGGACTCGTCCTCAAATCCGGAATGACACTGGCTATCGAGCCGATGATTACGCTTGGTCGTCGTAATGTGCTCATCGAAGAGGATGGTTGGACCGCTCGCACCATCGACCGTAAGCCTGCCGCACATTATGAGCATTCCGTATGCGTGCGTAACGGCAAGGCGGACATCTTATCCACCTTTGACTACATCCAAGAAGTATTGGGAGACAGATTCATCTAAAAATAACAAATTATGGCAAAACAAGACAGCATTGAAGTAGATGGAACGGTAGTTGAGGCATTGTCCAACGCGATGTTCCGTGTGCAACTCGAGAACGGACCGCTTATCATCGCCCATATCTCCGGCAAGATGCGTATGCATTACATCAAGATCCTCGCCGGTGACCGCGTGAAAGTAGAAATGAGTCCGTACGACCTCACGAAAGGACGTATCTCCTTCCGCTACAAGTAATTATTAATCGGGATGAAGGAATAAGGAATAAGGAATAAGGACAAATTAGTCTCGACTCCTGACTCCTAACTCCTGACTCCAAAAGAAAAACAAAGTTTTTACTATGAAAGTAAGAGCATCAATCAAGAAGCGCAATGCAGACTGCAAAATCGTACGTCGCAAAGGGCACTTGTATGTAATCAACAAGAAGGATCCGAAAATGAAGATGCGTCAAGGATAAGCGCAATCTTTAATTCGAATCAACCACTTCTAAAATCAATTATTTATTTAACAAAATTATCCTTAGTATTAAATTATGGCTATAAGAATTGTCGGTGTAGATATACCGCAGAACAAATGTGGCGAAGTCAGTTTGACTTATATCTACGGAATAGGTCGTTCAAGCGCAAAGAAGATTCTCGCAGAGGCAGGCATTGACCCAAGCATCAAGGTAGAGAATTGGACAGACGACCAAGCAGCTAAAGTCCGTGAGATCATCGGTGCTAAATTCAAAGTAGAAGGTGATCTTCGTTCGGAAACACAATTGAACATCAAACGCTTGATGGATATCGGTTGTTACCGTGGTGTACGCCACCGTATCGGTCTTCCCGTCCGTGGACAGAGCACCAAGAACAACGCCCGCACGCGCAAGGGACGTAAGAAAACTGTTGCAAACAAGAAAAAGGCAACGAAGTAATCAACCGTTAGTAATTAATCAAATAATTCATCAAGTATTATGGCAAAGAAAGCTATTGCAGCTAAGAAGCGCGTAGTGAAGATTGATGGCGTTGGCCAACTTCACGTGATGTCTTCTTTCAACAATGTAATCGTTACGGTTGCTAACGGTGACGGCCAAGTAATCAGCTGGTCTTCGGCTGGTAAGCAAGGCTTCCGTGGCAGCAAAAAGAATACTCCGTACGCAGCACAGATGGCAGCAGCTGACTGCTGCAAGGTCGCATTCGACCTCGGTCTGCGTAAAGTTAAAGCATACGTTAAGGGTCCCGGACAAGGACGTGAGTCGGCTATCCGTGCTTGCGTAGCCGCTGGTATCGATGTAACTGAAATCGTTGACGTTACCCCGATGCCGCACAACGGTTGCCGTCCTCCGAAACGTCGTCGTGTATAAGTAAACGTAGTTTTCGTTGTTTATGTAGTTTACGTAGATTACGAAAATAACGAAAACAACATTTTAAGTTAAACCCTTTAACGTAAATTAAATTATGGCAAGATATATTGGCCCAAAATCTCGCATCGCACGCCGCTTCGGCGAGGCTATCTTCGGCGAGGATAAGGTGCTTGCAAAACGTCCGTACGCACCCGGACAACACGGCGTTAACCGTCGTAAGAAAAACTCTGAGTATGGTACTCAGCTGGCTGAGAAGCAGAAAGCTAAATACACCTATGGTGTACTGGAGCGTCAGTTCCGTCTTCTCTTCGCGAAAGCTGCCCGTACCAAAGGTATTACCGGTGAGATTCTGATCCAGCTTCTCGAGTGCCGCCTGGACAATATCGTTTATCGTCTCGGTATGGCTCCTACTCGTGCAGCTGCTCGTCAGCTCGTTAGCCACCGCCACATCACTGTGGACGGCAAAGTAGTGAACATCCCTTCCTTCGAGGTTAAACCCGGAATGGTTGTAGCTGTTCGCGAAAAAGCGAAATCGCTTGAGGTTATCAATGAGTCCCTCCAGGGCTTCAACCACGCTAAGTACGGTTGGCTCGAGTGGAACGAGGCTGAGAAAGCCGGTAAGTTGCTCAATGTTCCTGCTCGCGCAGAGATTCCGGAGAACATTAAGGAGCAATTAATCGTTGAGTTGTACTCTAAATAATCATTAAATTCATGGCAATATTAAATTTTATCAAACCTGACAAGGTGATAATGTTGGATTCGAGTGCGAACAAAGGTATCTTTGAGTTTCGCCCACTCGAGCCGGGGTATGGAATCACGATAGGCAACGCGATCCGTCGCGTACTGCTGGGTAGCCTCGAAGGCTATGCTATCTGCTCTGTCAAGATCAGTGGTATTGATCATGAATTTGCTACGATCCCCGGAGTTATAACTGACGTTACCAACCTTATTCTTAATCTCAAGCAGGTTCGCTTCCTGCACAAAGAGGGTATTGAGGAGCAATCCGAGACCGTTAAACTCCACGTGCATAAACAGAAAGCTTTCCTCGCCGGAGAGTTCAACGCTGTGCTGCAGAACTTCGAGGTTCTCAACCCCGAACTCCAACTGGCAGAGATGGACGAGTCGGCTGACTTTGAGATTGAGATTACTATTAACAAAGGACGTGGATACGTGCCAGGTGATGAGAATCGCAAGAAAGACGATCCTATCGGAACGCTTGCTATCGATTCTATCTACACACCTATCCGTAACGTCATGATTTCGGTTGACCAGTATCGTGTCGAGCAACGCACCGACTACGAGAAACTGACCATCGAGATTACTACTGACGGCTCTATTGCCCCGCAACAGGCACTCACCGAAGCCGCTAAGATCCTGATCTACCACTTCATGCTCTTCTCCGACGAGCGTATCGTGCTCGAAGAGGAGACCAAGAAGAACAACAACGCACTCGACGAGGAAATCCTCCGTATGCGTCAACTCCTCAACCAGAAACTGCAAGACATGGACCTCTCCGTTCGTGCGCTTAACTGCTTGAAGGCTGCTGAAGTAGAGACTCTTGGTGAACTCGTTAAGTACCACCGCGCTGACCTGCTCAAGTTCCGTAACTTCGGTAAGAAATCGCTCACCGAACTCGACGAACTGCTCGAGCGCAACGGCTTGGCTTTCGGTATGGACATCTCGCGCTACAGAGCGCTTGACTAAATTACAAATTACAAATTATAAATTACAAATTGAATTATTATGCGTCATAATAAGAAATTTAATCACCTTAGCCGCAAGGCCAACCATCGCGCAGCGATGTTGTCCAACATGGCGTGCTCGCTGATCATGCACAAGCGTATCAGCACGACCCTCGCTAAGGCTAAAGCGCTCCGTATCTACGTAGAGCCGATCCTCACCCGCGCGAAAGAGGACAACATGAACAACCGTCGTTTGGCTTTCTCCCTGCTCAAGCAGAAAGAGGTCGTAACCGAACTCTTCCAGAATGTAGGCGAGAAGATCGCTAACCGTCCGGGTGGTTACACTCGTATCCTTCGCACCGGTTTCCGTCTGGGCGATGCTGCTGAGATGTGCATCATCGAGCTCGTAGATTACAACGAGAACATGCTCAAGGAGACTAAGAAAGCAACCAAGAAAGCTACCCGTCGTGCCGGCAAGAAAGCCGTTAAGGAGGCTGTAGAAGAGGTTGCTGCTGAGGCTGCTCCTGAAGCTCCTGCTGCAGAATAATTGATAGTTGACAATTGATAATTGACAATTATCATGTTTCTGGATGTAAATAACCATCAACCGCAAGGTATCACTATTGACAACTGCAAGGTTGGCGATAGTGTTACCGTCAGCGGAATGATCCATAACGTCCGCGTCACCAAGTGGGGCGGGTTCATCGTCCTCCGCAAATCCCGCGGCTTGTTGCAGGCTGTCGTCTCCAATGAGACCTCGAAGTTCTTCGACGAAGCCGGCAACGAGATCGCGATGAACGACCTCTGCCGCGAGATGGCAATCACCCTTACCGGTACCGTCAACGAGGCGAAGATCAAGGACCCCGCAGCGTTCTACAACACGATTGAGATCGCCGTTGCCGAGGTCCGCGTCCTGAGCCGTCCGACGACCGCTGAGGTGGTGGATATGAACGCCCTGAAGTTCGGTGACGAAGAGACCCTCCTGCGCTATAAGTTCGACAACCGTCAGGTCACCCTCCGCAACCCGCGCGACATGGCGATTCTCAAGGTGCAGAGCACTATCGCTCGCGCTTTCGGCGAGTTCCTCGCGGCTAACGGCTTCACCCAGATCTTCACCCCGAAGATCGTCTCCGAAGGAGCAGAAGGCGGTGCGAACGTCTTCCGTATGGATTATTTCGGCAAGCAGGTATACCTTGCGCAGAGCCCGCAGTTCTACAAACAGATCGGCGTCGGCGTCTATGAGCGTGTCTTTGAGATCGCGCCCGCCTACCGCGCAGAGAAACATGCGACTTCCCGTCACCTCAATGAGTACATCTCCCTTGATGTGGAGATGGGCTTCATCAAAGGTCAGGAGGATGTCATGACCCTCGAGGCGGCTCTGCTGCGTCATATCATCGCAACGGTAGAGAAAGACTGCGCACATGAGCTTCAACTGCTCAATGCCGTTAATCCGGTTCTCCCCGAGCAGGTACCGGCATGGAAACTGAGCGAGGTACATGAGATCCTCTTCGAGAACGGTCTCTGCGAAGCAGACCACCGTGGTGAAGACGACCTCGCGCCGGAAGAGGAACGGGCTATCTGCAAGTATGCATATGACAAATACGGAAGTGATTTCGTCTTTGTTACCCACTTCCCCTCCGAGCACCGTGCTTTCTATGCAATGGATGACCCCGAGGACCCGTCGTTGACACTCTCCTTCGACCTCCTCATGCGCGGTCTGGAGATCACCTCCGGCGGCCAGCGTATCCATAAGGAAGCCGACTATCGCGAGAAGATGCTCCGTCGTGGCATGAACCCCGATGCGTTCCATTTCTACCTCGATACCTTCAAGAACGGCATGCCTCCTCACGGCGGCTTCGCTATCGGTCTGGAGCGTATCACGGCATGCTTCTTAGGCATCGCGAACGTGAAGGAATGTTCGATGTTCCCCCGCGACATCAATCGCGTAGCACCGTAAAAGAAAATCATCGCAAGCCCACCATTCCGGTGGGTTTGCTGTTTTTTGTTGTATGGGGGAATGACGTTATTTAGTGGTCACTATGTGGTAACGTAAATGACACATGAATGAGCAATGAAATACAGGATAATCATCCCACAAATAGCAAAGACAATAGTGATTGCTTGTCGAAAGCAAAGAAATTGATTTATCTACGCAAAATGAATAAAATTTTATTTTATTTTTAAAAAAATGTGCTAATGTTTGCATATGTGCATTTTTTGTTGTAACTTTGCAGCGCAAATTGTTGGGAAACGAATCAACTAACTAAATTATTAACTTAAAATCAAAGTATCATGAGAAAAATTCTTTCTTTATTGATTGCTGTCGTTCTGGGCGTTTCAACCGCTTTCGCAACAACAGTGTATTGTAAAATGACCCACAGCTGGTGGACTCAAGGTGGCGCTGCTGTCGCTGTTCATTATTGGGGCGGCGCTGATGAGACTAAGTGGCCTGGTGTACGTATGACTCCCGTTTCCGGCGAAGAAGGTACTTGGTCGTACGATGTTCCCGCTGACGTTGCGGGACTTATTTTCGTCCGCGTCAATGGTACTGGCAAAATCACCGACTGGGGCGCTAAAACAGTAGATCTGACCCTCCCGACGGATGGTAAGAATCTGTTTACCATTAATGAAACCGAATCTTGGGGTGAACCGGGATGTAACGGCGTGTGGTCCAAATATGTGGCTTCTGAGCCTGTCACACCGACTCTGGAGAACGGTTTCTATCTCATCGGTAAGATCAACGGCGTTGAAGGCTGGAGTGCTGCAGATCTGAGCGCTGACCGCAAGTTCGCAGCCAATCCGGAGAATCTGGCAGAGTTCGTGGTTTCCGCCACACTGGCTGTAGGCGATGAGATCAAAGTGGTCAATGTAGTGAATGATGCTATCACCGCTTGGTACCCAGCCGAAGGCAACTATGTAGTTGACGCTGCGCACGCTGGTGAGAAGGACATCTACTTCCAGGAAACCTATAAGGTAGAATGGGCTGCATTCGGCGGCTACTTCTGGATGGGTGCGAATGAAGAGCCGCAAGTAGAGAAATACTGCGAGAAACCCTCTGGACACCAAAAGGATCCGAACTACGCCGATGCTAACGGACGTGTCTTGCTGACTATCCAAAAGATTGCTGACAGCAATAACATCCGCGTAGCTATTAAGAACAATGCAGCAGCCGGCAACACCAAGCCGGGTCTCAACTTCCTGTGGGTAAATGCAGAAGGTGCTACCGGCGGCGTAGTTCGCTATGGTAACGGCACGCGCGAAGAGGCAGACGTAGAAGAGGTTTCGGTTATCGTTCCGTTCGAAGAAGCTCGTGAGTCTTATAACTTCATCAATATCCACTGGGCTTACTCAGGTTGGCCCGGAGAATGGGCCATCGATGGTCTTACCGTTACTGCTGCTGAGCTTTGCGAAGGCGCAGCTCCCGAACCTCCGGTTGAGCCGACGCTCGCTAACGGTTTCTACCTCATCGGTCAAAACGGCTGGGACGTAGCTGCTCTGAGTGCTGACCTCCTCTTCGCTGCTAACCCGGAAACCGAGGGTGAGTATAAACTCACTACTACTCTTGCAGAGGATCAAACCATCAAGGTGGTTAAGGTAGAGAACAACGCTATCGTCGCTTGGTATCCGGATGGTATGGGTACCGAATATACCGTGGACGCTGCGCACGCTGGTGAGAAGGACATCTACTTCCAGGAAACCTATAAGGCAGAATGGGTTGCATTCGGTGGCTACTTCTGGATGGGTAGTAATGACCCCACCGCTATCTCTAACACAGCTGCTGATGCTAAGGCAGTGAAGGTACTGCGCAACGGCCAGTTCCTGATCAAGAAGGGCGACAAGACCTACAACGTAATGGGCGCAATCGTTCGTTAAGAGCGACAGACCCATCCGCCAACTTTGGCGGATATGATTGAGAGGCATCCGTTCGGGTGCCCCTCTTTTGTTCTAATGGTACTGTTCTTGTGCTCTTCTCGGAACATAGTCCCGTGATGGTCCTCTTCTAAACCGTATATTCTCGCCTATTTAGTGGCTTCCAAGATGAGTGGAGCGATCTCCGTGTTATCGTGCCATCCGGAGAAAAGCGATGCATTCACGCCGGTAGAGAAGATAGGAACAGCGTGTGCAGTGTGCGCGAAAGTGGTCCAACCCACATGGGCTTTCTTATTGAGCAATGCCACTCCGGCTTCTCCCAGTTTGTTGATGCTCTTATACATCGTCTTGGTGTCTTTGGCCTTTTTGGCACAGGCGGCTTTATAAAGCGCTTTCAGTTCCTTCTCCTCCTCACTCGTGATCTCCACGGACTCCCAGAAACCTAACTGCTCACGGTAGATGGTCCGTACCTGCTCCCAACTCGGTTTCTTGTTTTCTTTGAATAGTTGCGAGAAAAGGTCACTGATGATCCATTGGGAACACTTCTGATTATGGAGCAAATCAAGATGTAATGTATAATCGCTATTCCCCAGCGCCATTCCTCCTGTCTCATGGTCGGCCGTTACCACAATCAGTGTCTCGTCCGGATGTGCCAGATAGAAATCGTACGCTACGCGCATCGCTTCGTCCATATCCCATACTTCGCCAAATGCTGTAGCTGCATCGTCGCCATGGCAAGCATAATCGATCATTCCTCCTTCTACCATCATAAAGAACCGGTCGTAGCGACTATTGAGGAACGGGATAGCCGTGCTGACAATCTGCTTTAATGTTAAATCGCCTGCTTTCCTGTCAATGGCCTGGCGTAAATTATTGCCGTGCTTGGCACCCTGGTCATCATCGTTCTGAACCAGAATCATCTTACTGATATCTGAATTCTGAAGACTAACGGCTTCTTCGTACCCATGTGCAATCACGTAACCTTGCTTTTCTGCTGCACGGTAGAGGTTCACCTCCTTGTCATCATGCTTGCCTTGCGGATGGTGAAAACCTGCGCCGCCGAAGAAATCGAACTTACTCTCTATCAATTGCTCTCCTATTCTATAATAATTATTGCGCTTGGGCACGTGCGCGTAAAAAGCAGCCGGCGTAGCATGGTCAATAGCTACGGTTGTCATGATGCCGATTCCCCATCCCTGTGCCTTCAATTCTTCTGCTATCGTAGGGATAAAAGCGGAGTCCTGATCAAGACCCAGCATACCGTTTTTGGTCTTTTTTCCGGTCGCCAGACACGTACCTGCGGCTGCGGAGTCTGTGATACCGTTGCTCTTCGAATACGAAGAAGCACTGCCCGAATACGGGAAAGTCGTCATGAGCGTCTGTATACGCCCGAGCGGTTTGCCCTGCAATGCCGAACGATACATCTCTGCGCCTAACACTTGATTGCTACCCATACCGTCTCCAATGAAATAGAAGACGTATTTGAGTTCACCAAAAGAGTACAGTGTACAAAGTACAGCGCACCAAATAAGGAAGATTCGTTTCATATGATTATTGTTGGTTAATAGATTTCTTTTCGCTATTTGCGGCCTGCCTTTTCCGCTCCGCCTGACGATGCCGTTTGCGTTTACGCGCCTCGCGGCGTTTTGCAGCCTGGTGTGCCTCGCGCTCTTCGAGCGACATATGAGGCGGAGGTTCTATTCCCTGTTCAATAAGCCGCTGGTCCTGAATCTGCTGCTGATGTTCGATCATCCGTTCTTTGTCCTCTCGCATCAGCGCTTGCACCTCTTTAATGGGAAGTGGCTCATGCTCCAGCAGATCTTCATAAATCAGGAGGGTAGCCCATGCATCCGTGGAGGCATAGCGCGCCTGTTCGGGCGTGAGATGATTGTTCTCCCAATTGGTTAACTGCTGTGTCTTCGATATCTTCTTACCAAAGCAAATAGCGAAGATCTTCTGAAGCCCAAGATCCAGAATGCCGTATTGTGCAACCATAGATTGAATATCTACGCAGTTAGCCGGCGTGAAATTACGTCTGCGCCTCAGACCGTTGATGTCATCGCGGAAAGCGAGACCCACCTTGCAGATATTCGGATTAGCAAAGATATCCGCTAATTCCTGCGGCATGCCGACGTGCGTGAGACGGAAGAGATAACAGCGCTCATGCGTAGCAATCTGGACCAACGCTGTAGGGTAGTGTGTGCCTCGCTGAAAACTAGGACGAGCCTCCGTATCAACTCCGATCACTCTTTGTGAACGCAGATAATTCACCGCATCGGTTACCATTTCCGGTTTGTCCACCACGATGACTTCGCCTTCAAATGCTGCTAACGGCATCCACTGCAGCAACTCTTTACTGATTCTATGTGGGTAATGATTGGTTTGCAAGGTCTTAACAGTTAGAAGTTGTCTGACTCGTTATGCGATAGCGCGTGCAGCGCGCGAAGAACAGCCAGCAGTTTTTGTCCCCAGTGCTCTTCAAATCCAGTGCGACAGACTATCACCGCATCGTGCATAATGGTTTCTTGCCCGGTTTGAAACGCCGCTGCCAGGTCCTTCAACTCCTGATAGATATCGGCCAGTCCTTCGGAGATGTAAGCCGTCTGCACTTCGTCGGTATAAATACCCCGATCTACAAACACATCCAGATAGGCATCATCTTGACCCAATAGGTTGCGAATACCCACCAACGCGTAGTTATAATCCTCCTCCGTCACAAACTGCTGCGGCTCTTCGTCCAACATGGGTTCTTCCTGCTCTACCAAGCGCGTTCGCAGGTAAAGCACAGGCAGCAGGCGTAACATCTGTTCGCGCCACTCCTCCACCTCGTATTCGCTGCATTTCTCCATCAGCAGACAAGCCTGTACAGCCGCGGTCACAAAAGCAATCGTGCTATCCTTATAAATGAATGATTTCGGGCTCTCGGAACCCTGACCGAAGTCGTTCTCCATACTTCATTTTAATAAAAAACATGCAAAGATATAGAAAAATTTTGAAATATGCAAAAAAATGTGTAACTTTGCACCGTTTTTTAACTCTTATTGATATGAAAAAAGGTTTTATACTTGCATTTCTGGTGATGAGTTTGGCTGTTTCAGCCCAGACAGTTAATCCATTGACCATCGAGTTGGGTGACTTTAACTTGGATTCTCTTCGTATGCTGTATAGCGCCGAGCCGACGATGTATTGTGCTTCGCTGGAGGTGCTAGAGCAGAGTGTCCAGAAGCAATTGGATGCAGTTGCGCTTGTGAAAAAGGAGATTAAGGCCGAGCAGAATCATGCGAAAGAGATGGCCAATTCGTTGAAAGTGGCTTCGAAGATGACGGCTGCGATGAAGAAACTATACAGCCAAGAGGAAGCAGAGTTGAAAGCAATGCAGAAGACGGTGGAAAAACAGCAGAAAACGTTTGCTAAGCAAAAAGATCTGAACCAAGATACACGCGATAGCTATAACCTGTTCTTGGAGAACGAGCAGAAAGAGTTGAGCTATTCGTTGCGCGAAGTGGCTGATCGTCAGCGTGCTATCACCGATCTGGAGACGTATCTTCAGACCACGCAAGGTCAGTTGCAGAACTTCCAGCAGGAGATTACCCAAAAGACGGCTTCTTTTGTTCAGATTGAGACGGAACTCAAAACCCGAATGACCACGGTAAAGGTTGAGAAGAAAGCGGCAAAAGGACTCCAGTAAAAATCCATAACAACATACCCTTATGAGAGTAGTTAATTTATCTGAGCAAAACAGTGTGCTCAACCAATTCCTTCGCGAGATACGTGATGTGAATATCCAATCCGATCCGCTTCGTTTCCGTAGAAACATTGAGCGTATCGGCGAGTATATGGCAATTGAGGTCAGCAAGACGCTGAACTATCAACCTACCGAGGTGCAAACCCCGTTGGCTACTACAACCGTCCAAACTATCAGCGATCAATTGGTGTTAGCTACTGTCTTGCGTGCCGGTCTGCCTTTGCATCAGGGTTTCCTCAATATCTTCGATCGCGCTGATAACGCTTTCTTGAGTGCTTATCGCCGCGTCAATAAAGAGGGTAAGTTGGAGATCGTGGCGGAGTATATGGCTGCGCCATCTATTGAAGGCAAGACGCTGATTATTGCCGACCCGATGTTAGCTACCGGTATGTCGATGGAGGTGGGCTATCTTGCTTTGCTTCGTCACGGTAAACCCAAGCACACGCATCTCTGCTCCGCAATCGGTACGCCACAGGCAATTGAGACGCTGCGTAAGTCTCTCAACGATAGTCCAGATGTGACCTTGTGGTGCGCTGCGATTGACCCGGTTCTGAACGAAAAGAAATATATTGTTCCCGGTTTGGGCGATGCAGGCGATTTGTGTTACGGAATTAAGATCCATCTCTCTGACCGTGATTAAAAGAACGATCATATCTTTCATGCCTGCTGTCTTGGTGACGGCAGGCATTGCTTTGCTCAGTCTATGGGAGAATCCGCAACTGCCTCCTTCGATAGCGGCGGATGATAAGATTGCTCATGGACTGATGTACATGTGTCTGGCTGTTGCCTGGTTAGTACCTATCCAGGTGCACCTCCGCAAGCGTAAACTCCTCCTTCTTACCTATTGCGCGGTCTGGGCTTGCGTCACGGCATACGGCGTTCTGATGGAGATGCTGCAGCGCTTTTGTACCCTTACCCGAACAGGCGAGATGGCAGATGTATATGCCGACGCCGTCGGTGCGCTGGCGGGACTTGTCATTTGTCTCATCCTTGTCTTAATTCGCCGTTTCCTGACGAAGAAAAAGCAAAATACAACCCATTCCCGTTGAGTGCATCGCTCTACGATATCGCCCTGTCGTTTCTTTATCGCACTCGTCTGCGAAAGAACCTTGCGTTGCTGGATCATTACGGTTCAGCTGAGGGAGCATGGAAACATCTGGATGAACCCAATATGCAGAGTAGTTGGGAGCGTGCGGAACGTGAAATGGAATGGGCCGAAGCGCATGGCATTCGTATCTGGACGTTGGCAGATGAGGCGTATCCCTATCGCTTGAGACAGTGTCCTGACAGACCTGTGCTGCTGTACTCCAAAGGCAATGTGCGGCCGTCTGACGGACATGTCGTATCTATCGTCGGTACACGTCGTCCTACGGAACGAGGTGTGGAACTTACCCAGCACTTGGTGCATGATCTGCATGATCGATTGGAGTCCGTTACGATCGTGAGCGGAGGAGCCTATGGGATTGATATCGCAGCGCATCGGACGGCTATCAAAGAGGGTATACCTACGATTATTGTTCCGGCGCATGGACTGGACCGTATCTACCCATATAATCATCGTCCGGAGGCTGTTGCTTCATTGGAACATGGTGGTCTGCTGACCGAGTTTCCTTCGGGAACAGAACCCATGCCGGCGTATTTTGTGCAGCGTAACCGGATCGTAGCCGGTTTGGCGGATGCCGTGGTGGTGGTAGAGTCGCGCGAGCGAGGTGGTAGTCTGATTACGGCGCAGATGGCGGCGGATTATAGCCGTGACCTGTTTGCTTTTCCCGGCAGACCGTCCGATCCCTCTTCGTTGGGTTGCAACCAATTGATAAATCGCCATAAAGCGCAACTCATCGATGGCGCGGATGACCTGATTGAGGCGATGGGATGGAAGACACGCACCGAAGTCTCGCAGCCCGTTCAAACCCAATTGATAGGCCTGATGGACGATCTGACTCCGACCCAACAAACCATTCTTACCAAACTCCAAGAGGCGGAAGAGGGTATGCATATCAACCTCCTCGTTATGGAATTGGAACTGCCTTATAGCGACGTATCGTCCGATTTGATGCTCTTGGAACTTCAAGGTCTTGTTCGCTCTCTTCCCGGCGGCATTTATCGCTTTTCTTCGCGCTAATAACCACTCTTTAAACCATAAACGAGTAAAAAATGCATTTTTATTTGCATAAATGCAAATTTTTTTGTACCTTTGCACCCGCAATTTAAAAACGCGTTTTTTATGAATGATTCTCTGAAGTATCTGGGAGTAATACTCCTGATTTTGGGCGTGGTATGCCTTATCGTATATAGATATGCTTGCCCCGTAAACGGTCTGCTGATTGCTAGCATGGTGCTCGAGGTAAGCGGCATTCTCGCTTTTATCTTTATCAACAAAGCCCTGCGTTAATCGATGTCTGCTCAGGGTGGATTTAATGGCGATGTGAAGTATCATTTAACGGGCATGTACCAGGACTGGTTTCTGGACTATGCTTCGTATGTGATACTCGAACGCGCTGTGCCGGCTGTTGAGGATGGTCTCAAGCCTGTGCAGCGTCGTATTTTGCATGCCATGAAGACGGTGGACGACGGGAAGTACAACAAGGTAGCCAATATCGTCGGCCAGACAATGCAATACCACCCTCACGGCGATGCTTCTATCGGCGATGCACTCGTCCAACTGGGGCAGAAAGATCTGCTGATTGATTGCCAGGGCAACTGGGGAAACATCCTTACGGGGGATGGCGCCGCAGCTCCTCGTTATATTGAGGCGCGTCTCTCTAAGTTTGCGTTGGAGACGGTCTTTAATGCGAAGACGACCGAGTGGATGAAGTCCTACGACGGACGTAAAAACGAGCCGATTCATCTGCCGATTAAGTTCCCGCTGCTGCTGGCCCAAGGTGTAGAAGGTATAGCGGTTGGTTTGAACTCGAAGATACTGCCGCATAACTTCAATGAGCTTTGCGATGCTTCTTTGGCGTACCTGCGCAATGAAGAGTTTCAGCTTTTCCCGGATTTCCCGACAGGCGGCGTGATCGATGTAACGAAGTACAACGATGGTGAACGAGGCGGTTCCGTCAAGATTCGTGCTCGTATTCAGAAGGCGGACGACAACAAGACGCTTATCATCACCGAGATTCCGTTCGGAACTACCACTTCGAAGATTATTGAGACCATCCTTAAGGCGAACCAGAAGGGAAAGATTAAAATTCGTAAGATTGATGACTTTACCGCCGATCAGGCGCGTATCGTGGTACAATTGGCGCCCGGTTCGTCGTCCGACAAAGCCATCGACGCCCTCTATGCGTTCACCGATTGCGAAGTGAACATCAGTCCCAACTGCTGCGTGGTGGAGAATAAGAAACCGATCTTCACCTCCGTCAGCAATCTCCTCCGCCTCTCGACCGATAACACCAAGGCCCTGCTTAAATGGGAATTGGAGATCGAGAAAGGCGAACTGGAAGAGAAATATTTCTATACCTCGCTGGAGAAGATTTTCATTGAGAACCGTATTTATAAGCAAGAGGGATACGAAAACGCCACTTCTAAAGAGAAACTCATTGAGTTCGTGGATGAAGCCCTCACGCCGTTCAAACCTCAGCTCATTCGCGAGGTACGCACCGAGGATATTGAAAAACTCTTTGAGATCCGAATGATTCGTATCACCAAGTTCGATTCCAAGAAAGCGGACGAACTGATGAAGGATCTCGAGAAGAAAATCAAAGCTTGCGTGAAGAACCTCAACCATCTGACGGATTATACTATCGCTTGGTTCGAGATGCTGAAGAAGAAATACGGCGAGGCATATCCGCGTCGCACGGAGGTACGAAACTTCGGTGCAATCAACGTCAAAGCCGTCGTAGAGAACAACGAAAAACTCTATATCAATCGCGAGGAAGGCTTCATAGGGACGGGTCTCAAGAAAGACGAGTTCCTCTTCAACTGCTCCGATATCGATGATATCATCGTCTTCCACAAGGACGGTAAATACAAGGTGATGAAGGTGGCGGAGAAACTGTTCATTGGAACCGACATCCTCCATATTGCTGTCTTCCAGCGCGGCGACGAACGAACGGTGTATAACGTCGTTTATCGCGATGGTAAGAAGGGCACGTATTTTATGAAACGCTTCAATGTCACCGGTGTGGCGAAAGATAAAGAATACGATCTAACACAAGGTAAACCGGGCTCGAAGATCGTGTACTTCACGGCGAACCCCAACGGAGAGGCCGAAGTGATTCGCGTGGTACTCAAGCCGCAGTTGCATCTTAAGAAACTGGAGGTTTGCAAGGACCTTTCGGAACTGGCTGTCAAATCGCGTACTGCGAGAGGCAATGTGCTGACGAAGTTCGACGTGAAGAATATCACCTTGAAGCAGAAAGGTCATTCTACGCTGGGTGGACGTAAGGTATGGTTCGATGCCGACGTGCTGCGTGTCAACTACGACGAACATGGAATCTATCTGGGTGAGTTCTGGGACGAAGATCGTATCCTTGTCATCAATAATGATGGTACCTATTATACCACTTCGTTCGATCTTACCGCCCATTTCGAAGATAACATCTGGCGTATTGAGAAGTTGGACACCGAGAAAGTATGGTCACTTATCCAATGGAACGGCGAGCTGAAGTACTACTATGGCAAACGCTTCAAACTCGACGATGCCAATGCCAAAGTACAATCGATGTTAGGCGACGATAAAGACTCCCGCATCGCGGTACTTTCCGATCGGGAGGAAGCGACCTTCCGCATCACCTTCGCGGACGAAAAACATGAGCCGATTGAGATTCTCATGGCGGAGTTTATCGATGAGAAATCGGCGAAGGCAAAGGGTAAACGCGTGACCACGCTTGAGGTTGCCTCTATCGAAGATATCACGCCCGAACCGGTGATTGAAGAACCGGAAGAGGAAAAGGGTATAGAAGAACCGGAGATCGAAACTGAAGAAACCACGGAAGAGGCAGCGGCTTCGGAATCCTCCGATAAGTCCATCGAAGTAGAGGGGGTGAAGATGACCTTCGAAAAACCCGCTGATACACAACTTGATTTATTCTAATGGAAATTATCTTAGGCAGTCAATCCCCCCGCAGACGTGAACTAATGGCAGGTTTAGACCTGCCATTTACGGCTATCTCCATTGATGCCGATGAGACGTATCCTCCCGACCTGCAAGCCGGCGATATACCTTATTATATCTCGCGCGCGAAAGCGCATGCTTATGAGACGGCGTTGATGGAGAATCAATTGCTTATCACCGCCGATACGATTGTTTGGTTAGAAGGTCGTATGCTAGGTAAACCGCATGGTGAAGCCGAGGCTGTTGAGATGCTGCAGGCGCTTCGTAATAAGACTCACCAGGTATATACGGCTGTTTCTTTTGCGCAGAAAGGAAGAGATTTGAAGACGATTGTCGATTGCACGGATGTGACATTTGGGGATCTGTCCGACGAAGAGATTGCGCATTATGTAACTCGTTATAAACCCTTCGATAAAGCGGGTTCCTATGGCGTACAAGAGTGGATCGGCTATATCGCCTGCACGTCCATGCGCGGTTCGTATTTCAATGTCATGGGCTTCCCAGTCCATCACGTTTATCGGGAATTAAAAAATCGAGGCATCGTTTAATGTCTCGATTTTTCTTTCTATAGCTGCTATACATTATACGTATAGTCTCATAATCACGTAGCTATAAAGCATTCCGATCAGCATCGCGAATTTAATCACTTGCTGACAACTCTTGTAGTCGCTGGGAATCTTCGCCGACCATAGCAACCAGATCGCACTCAGCAGCGGAACGACAATACCTAAGGCGATATAACGCGTGCTGAGGCTGGTCCAACCGATAGGGAAAGGAAGCAGGTGATACCAGATATGTCCGATGATAGCTAACGTCAGTATGATGAGAGCAGTAACGAACACTTTGGTCCATAAATCGCCCCAAACAACTGGCATTGAGTGGCATTCCAATTCCCGATCTCCCATCTGATCCTGCATGTCTTTGATGATCTCGCGAATCCAGGTCAGCAGGAAGGCAAAGAGCGCAAATCCTCCTAACCATGCATAGAGGTCGTGCGGGAGCGAGATATAGGGTAGGATAGTCTCGAAACGTAGTTGTAGTATCGCTACATTGGTTATCGCTACGAGCATCGGCGTTACTGCCGCCAAGAGAGCTATCGTCAGGTTGCCGATCATAAAGAGACGTTTGTAACTGCTGGAGTAGAACCATAGCAATCCGGGCACGATGACGAAGAGGATACCAATCGTCATACTGCGCAGGAGTATCGCTTCAAGGATACCGCATGCAGCGCCTGCAGCGCTGAGGCAGATACTCAGTCGCATAGCTGCGGGCTTACTGATCGTTCGCGTCACAATCACGGCATCCGGACGGTTGATGCGGTCAATCTTTACATCAAAGTAATCATTGATTACATAGCCTCCTGCCGCAATCAGGATCACCGCAATCTCCAGCAATAGCAAGATATACCACGGCATCTGTTCGCCATAGGCTGCCGCATTTAGAATCGGTACAGCTACCCATTTCTCCATCACCCATACCAAGGCGCCGAGAAACAACAGGTTGCCCCACCGAACCAAACGCATTATGTCCTTAAACAGTTCCAAATCTACTTGATTTTCAAAATAACTCCCTTCCAAGCCGGAAGCACAATGTCCAATACGCCATCAGGAACGAAATCCAAGTTGTATGTCTTTCCGAAAAGCAGGTCTTTGCCGGTAGCGTTCGTCTTGCCTTCCAGGTTCAGATATACAAACGCATCGTTCGGAAGCTGAACGCGCATCTGCTGTTCGCGATCGTGAAAATTCACTACTACCAATAGTGTCTCACCCTTGATATGACGAAGGAACGCGAAATGCTGCTGTTTGTCAAATCCCTCTCCCTGCGCATACGTGATATCGTACATCTTGCCTTTCTGAACGGCTTTGTCGTCTCGCGCAATCGTGAGTAATCGACTGTAGAACTCGTGCAACTCCTGTTGCGCTTCGTTCATCTTAGCGCCGTCAAACTTACCTTTGTTCGCCCATGCCTGAATACTCTTCAATCCCCAATAATCGAAGATGGTTGATCGTCCGTCGATGCCACTGAAGCCCTCCATATCCATGCCTCGCTCACCCAATTCCTGACCCGAATAGATCATGACCGGACATTGGTTCAGCATCGTAGCTACGATCATCGCCGGTTCAGCGCATCGTCCGCTACCGCAGAAGAACCCGCTGGCGATACGTTGCTCGTCATGGTTCTCGAGGAAATACAACATATGGTTCAGTCGCTCTTCGCCATGTTGCATCCACTGCGCCGTGATACCGGATGCGGGCCAACCCTTACACGTTACGCCGCGCAGGTAATCGTACATTCCTACTTTGTCATATAGGTAATCGAAACCTGCTGCCAGGTAACTGTCATATTGGTTCGGATCGTAACATTCGCCGATGAAGAGGAATTTCTTATGTTTCTTCTTCACTGCCGCAATTGCCCATTGGAAGAACTCGACCGGAACCATCTCGGCCATGTCGACGCGTACGCCATCAATGCCTTTTCCGGCCCAGAAAAGGATGATATCGCGCATCTTGGTCCAGGTGGAAGGAATCGGATCAAACTGCTTCTCTCGGCCACCTTGATAGAAGACACCGTAGTTCAGTTTGACCGTTTCGTACCAATCGTTCTCGCTCGGATGACTCGTGAAGCAGTCGTTGCCGGTTACTTTCGCCGGAAACTCTTCGTAGCCTTGCAGGTCTTTGTCCATCGTGAAGCGCTCTCCCGGGAGGTAGTAAAAGTTATTGAGCGGAGAGAAAGCCCATTCGGGATGGTCATTCTCGCCCAGGTCTTCTACGCCCTCGGGTTTGCAGACGCTCTTATACTCACGCGCTACATGGTTTGGTACAAAATCAATCAGTACGCCCAAACCGGCTTCGTGAGTGCGTTTAACAAGCGACTCGAATTCCTGCATTCGTTTGCTCTCGTTCTTCGCCAAATCCGGGTCCACGTCGTAATAATCGGTGATTGCATAGGGAGAACCGGCTTTACCTTTGGTGATGGCAGGATTGTTATACTGCGCTGTCGCATGGCGGATGATGCCGGTGTACCAAACATGCGTGGCACCCAGGTCAACAATCGACTTGAGTGCACGCTTGTTGATATCTGCAAAGCGTCCACAACCGTTCTCTTCTTTGCTTCCGTTATACGCACGAGTCTCGTTGTAGTTCGCGAAATAACGAGGGAAGAGCTGATAGATGATAGGTTTGCTCATTAAATACGAAATATAAAATCTACAATCTCAAAATTTTAGATCAGTGCTTCGGTATCCGAAGCGATCATCAGTTCTTCGTCCGTCGGGATGAGGCATACTTTTACCTTCGAATTCGGGGTAGAGATAATACGCTCTTCGCCGCGTACATTGTTGGCCTCTTCGTCCACCTCGATGCCGAGGAAACCGAGTCCTTTCATGATTTGCGCGCGGATATACGGATCGTTCTCGCCGATACCGGCTGTGAAGACCAGAATATCCAAACCGTTCATGGCAGCTGCGTATGCGCCGATATATTTCACCGTGCGATAGATAAACATCTTACGCGCCAGATCAGCACGTTTGTTACCGGCTTTGATGGCTGCTTCAATGTCACGGCAGTCACTCGACACACCACTTACGCCGAGCAAACCGGATTTCTTATTCACGAGTTCGTTAAACTGCGCTGTGTTCAGGTGCTCTTTATCCATGATAAAGGTAGCGGCACCCAGGTCGAGGTCACCGGCACGTGTACCCATTACCAGACCTTCCACAGGCGTCAGACCCATACTGGTGTCAACGCATTGGCCGTTCAATACAGCGGCGCAACTGCCACCACCTCCGATATGAACGGTAACAATCTTCTGCTTCTTCGGGTCTACGCCCAGGAATTCACATACGCGAGCGCTTACATAACGGTGACTGGTTCCGTGGAATCCGTAACGACGGATGGCATATTTCTCATAGAGCTCGTACGGAAGGGCGTACATATATGCGTAATCCGGCATCGTCTGATGGAAAGCGGTGTCGAAGACAGCTACTTGCGGAACGCTCGGTAAGATCTTCTCAATCGCATCGATACCCTTCAGGTTAGCGGGGTTATGCAGCGGAGCCAAGTCCACGCACTTGATGATCTCGGCCTTTACTTCCGGAGTAATGAGCACTGATTTGTTGAACTTCTCGCCACCATGCACTACGCGGTGACCTACGGCGTTGATCTCCTTGAGATCTTTGATGCAACCGATCTCCGGATCTACCAGTTTCTCCAGAATCAATTCAATACCTATGGTATGTTCAGGCATCGGTTTCTCGAATTTCACCTTCTCGCCGTTGGGCAGTTTAACCAACAGGAACGAGTCCGGCAAACCGATTTTCTCGATTCCGCCTTGGGCCATTACTTTCTTGCTCTCCATCTCAAAGAGCTTGTACTTGATACTGCTACTTCCGCAGTTTAAAACTAAAATTTTCATGATATTATAACTTTAAACTTTCTACTTTTAACTCAGCGAATTGCTTGATTCGCTGTGATAACTGCCATCTGCACGATGTCTTGTACTTTGCAGCCACGGCTGAGGTCGTTCACCGGTGCTGCGATACCCTGCAGAATCGGTCCTACTGCATCGGCGCCCGAGAAACGCTCTACGAGTTTGTATCCGATGTTACCGGCTTGCAGGTCGGGGAAGACCAATACGTTTGCTTTACCTGCAACCGGACTACCCGGCGCTTTGGTCTTAGCTACGCTCTCGATGAGCGCTGCATCGACTTGTAACTCGCCGTCGATCTGAACGTCCGGAGCCATCTCTTTTGCCAGACGAGTGGCTTCACTTACCTTATCGACCAACTCGTGTTTTGCACTTCCCTTTGTGCTGAAACTCAACATCGCTATGCGCGGCTCGATGCCGGCAATAGCGCGTGCGGTCTCGGCTGTCGAAACAGCGATCTCCGCTAATTGTTTTGCATCCGGATTCGGGTTTACAGCGCAGTCTGCGAAGAGAAGAAAACCGTTTTCTCCCAGTTGTTTAGCCGGAGTAAACATCAGAAATGCACCGCTTACAATCGAGCATCCGGGACGAGTTTTAAGAATCTGAAAGGCCGGACGAATCGTGTCCGCTGTCGTACCACGTGCACCGGCTAATTCACCGTCTGCATCGCCGGCCTTGATCATCAAACAACCCAAATACAACGGATCTTGTGCTTTCTTCGCTGCCTCTTCTTCCGTCATACCCTTTGCCTTGCGCAACTCAAAGAGAAGGTTCGCATATTCCGACATCTTCGGATCGTGGATGGGATCTACGATCTTGGCCTCTTGAATAAACTCATATCCCTTCTCTGCGGCCATCTCGCCGATCTTCTTCGGATCACCGATCAAGATGATATGCGCGATTTTATCGCGAAGCAGAATATTCGCTGCTTCCAACGTACGGGGTTCATCGCCTTCCGGCAATACAATGCGCTGCGGATTTGCCTTCGCACGCGCAATCATTTGTTCCAAAATATCCATATAAATAGTAAATTTATTTAAGTACTTGAAATATGGCACAAAAGTACAAAAAAAAAACCATATGTGCAATACTTGATGTAAAAAAACTTTTTTTTTGCCAAAATATTTGCATATATCAAAAAAAAGTAGTAATTTTGCAGCCTGAATTGTGATTGTCGTGAACAAACAGTCTCTTTTTTATGAAAAAAGGATTATTTATACTATCATTCCTATGCCTCTCAGGTTTGCTAATGGCGCAGGAGCAGGAGGTTAAGGGTGCCCACCCGTATAAAGTGGAGGAGAATAAGAATGCTTCGGGTGAGTTTTCGCATTGGTCGTTGACGCCGCATGTGGGCTTCAACTACTTCGATGGTGACTTTAATTCGGAGATGAAGCACGCGGTGGCTCTTCCGAATGCGGGTTTGGATCTCGAGTATGCGTTCACTCCGGTTTGGGGTCTTGGCCTGTCGTACATGTATGATATGTATACCGTGACCGGTAAGCCTGGTTTTGACAATGCGGATACCCTGCTTAATGGTAACATGCATAAGGCGGGTTTGTATGTCTCGATGGACTTTATGAACCTGTTCTTCCCGAAGGCGCAAAAGAAGATATTCTCTGTTAATGCGATTGTCGGTGGAGGTTATGCATGGTATAAGTCGAAGACTTACTATCCGGATGACGATGTCTACGGACGTGGTCATACAGCTAGTCAAACGCCGATGAGTATGACGAACTACAACGGCGAGTTGTACCTTCAGGCGGGTTTGGGTCTTGAGTTTAATCTCAACCGTACCCTGTCGCTCGGTGTACGGGCTACTTATAATTATTTCATTAATGACTATATTGATGGTCGTGGTTACTCGGGTTCCCATGCGGTAGCTTCGAAGAACAACGATGGTATCGTGGACGTGACGCTGAATATGCGCTTTAAGCTCATGGCGGTTTCGAAGACCCACATGCGTAACGTATCTAACTTAGGCCCTTGGGAGGAGAAGTTAGTGGCGCATGATACCGTCATTATCCGTCATGATACAGTTATCATTCGTGAGAATATCCAGACGGCTTCGGCAAGCGTTATTGAGCATGATAACTCGATTTACTACTACGTATACTTCGATAACAACAAGTCTAACCTCAACGATCGCGCGTTGGTTACTATCCAACAGGTTGCGGATCGTATGCAGGAGGATGATGAGCTCTACGCAGTGGTTACCGGTTATTGCGATAACACCGGCTCGGCTTCGCTCAACTATGCATTGGGTGACAAGCGTGCGGAGAACGTAGTGGATGAGTTACGTGCCGAGCACGGCATTGATCCGGAGCATCTCTATGCAATGGGTCTGGGTAAGGTGGTAGGTCGTCGTAGCACAGCTGCTTACGGTCCGAACCGCCGCGCCGCTATCCGCCTCGTGGACAAAGAGACCTTCGAGCGCATGAAAGCAGATCTGGATGAGAAGTATGATAGTCGTCCGGAGCAACAAGTACAAGCGCCGACTCAGACCTTGTCCCTCGCTGAGACCGCTCGGCCGGTGAAAGTCAACGAATACAAGCAACGCGAGAGCGAAACGGTTGTTACGGATAATACAACGACGCTGTCTAAGTTAGCACGTAAATATTACAACAACACCTATTGCTGGGTATACATCTACATTGCTAACATGGATCATATCAAGAACCCGAATGCGTTGAAACCGGGTACCGAGTTGATTATTCCGGAACTGACGGAGGAAGAGACCCACATCTATAAGGATGCAAGTCTCCGACTCTACAACAGCGTTCGCAGCGGCAAATAACAATAGGAAGGTACTAACCCCTTCCTGAGGAAACCCCTCCTAAACGGGGCCTGGTCCTATAGCTCAGTTGGTTAGTAGCACCTGACTCATAATCAGGGGGTCCTTGGTTCAAGCCCAAGTGGGACCACGACAGGAGGATAGTCCCGCGACTACCCTCCTGTTCTTATAATAACAATGAGACGTCTTTGGTTCATACTGCTTTCGGTCTTTGTGCTCTCTATCGCCGGAGAGCCCCTCTACGCTGCTCCTGAACCCGCTGCGACGACGAGCGCGCAGAAGAAGAAAGCTGCAGCACAGAAGAAACGGGAAGCAGAGAAACGTAAACGCGAAGCGGCGCGACGTAAAGCGGCCGAGAAACGACGCAAAGCGGCGGAGAAGAAACACCGCGAGGCGAAGCGCAAACGCATCAAAGAGGGTAAACCGCTGCTCTACGTCTATTCCTTTGATAAGCGAACTGGTGATCCGTTGCCGGAAGCCCATGTCACGGTGCAGGATATCCATGCATTGCCTACCAAAAAACCGCGTCTGAGCAAAGAGACGGATGGCAAACGCTCTCGTGTATCCAAAGGTCTGCCCGAAGGCAAATACTGGGCAGCGGCAGCTCGCACCGGTTATTTCCACTCCGATACGGTTTTTTTTACCCATCGCGAAGATGAGGATACTGTACGTCTCTACCTTTATCCCGAGACGCGTCTGACGTTTACCGTTACTGATTCGATGACTTCCCGTCCCGTAGCGGCGAATATCATCGTCTATAATGCGCAGCAACAGCGTGTGCTGCAGACGACCTCCGATTCCTTGCGTTCGCTCTTGGCGGTGCTGCTGGATGATCGTGTGCCGTTCTATACGATTGAGGCTACGGCGCCGACCTATTATCCTTTCCATGATACGATTGCGGATTATACGGCTTATGCGGGAGTGAAGATGATACCGCGAGAGATCAAATCGTTCCTGCTGCATAATATCTATTTTGCTACCGGCAAGACGCGTATCTTAGAGACTTCCGAACCTGCACTTCGCGAGTTGTACGAATATCTGATAACCCGGCCGGACCAGCGCATCCGCATTGTCGGACATACCGATAATATCGGTTCCGATCGCTCGAACCAGATTCTCTCTGAAGGACGTTGCGAGGAGGTGAAACGCGCGATGATAGAACGCGGTATCGCACCGGAACGAATCGAGGTAAGCGGACGTGGAGAACGAGACCCGATTATGCCCAATGACTCCGATGAACATCGCCAGATGAATCGGCGTGTCGAGATCGTACTTCTGTAAAGAATCGAGCTCTTATAGAGATCGTACTTCTGTAAAGAATCGAGCTCTTATCGAGATCGTACTTCTGTAAAGAACAGAGCTCTTATCAAGATCGTACTTCTGTAAAGAATAGAGCTCTTATAGAGATAGTAATCTTATGAAAAAATTGATATTTATACTTTGTGCGGCAGGGATGTTATCCGCCTGTACCCGCACCGATCAAGCCCCTATGCAAGTGAATAATCCTGATGCCCCTTGCGGCATGCAACAAGCTCAAGCGCTGTGGACCGCAACAGATGGTTCGCAAGCGGACTTCGAGCAACTCGCGCAAGAATATACCTGCGCTACTGATAGCGAACGGGTAGCGTTGTATGAGTCGCTCGGACGAATTCTGGAGAATTGTTTCCAGTCGGCCGATATGTTGACGGTCGAACTCCTTCGTCCTACTCAGCTCACCAATGCGGCAGAACCGCAGACACCCGATTGGATCATGTCCGGTTATAGCCCCTTGGCGCATTTCTCCGATGATATGTTCGCCAACCAACTGGCGTTCATCACTATCCTCAATTTCCCGCATTATACGCTGGATCAGAAGAATCGTTTAGGAGCGGATTGGAATCGTCAGCAGTGGGCTTTTGCCCGACTGGGTGACGTCTTCACAACACGTGTCCCGGCGGCTACGAAAGCCCGCATGGCGCAGGCGCTGGCGAATGCAGAAAACTACATCGCGGATTATAATATCTATATGGGTTCGCTGCGCACCGAAGACGGTCGTCAACTCTGGCCGCAGGATAAAGTGCTGTTGAGCCACTGGAACCTGCGCGATGAACTAAAGGCACAGTATGCTTCCGAAGATGGACAGGAGAAGCAAGAGATGATCTATAAGGTGATGCAACGTATCGTGAACCAGACTATCCCGCAAGCAGTGATCAATAACGGCGAATACCTCTGGCATCCCTATTGCAACCAAATCAAAATTCAAGAATCACAAATCACAAATAATCCGGAACCCTACACGCGTTATGAGCGTATTTTGGAAGTGGCGCACGCCTATTTTGAAGAAGATCCATACTGTCCGACGGCGCCAACAGGTATCATCCGTAATTTCGAAGAGGGAATGGAGTTCCCTGCGGCGGAGTTGGATAGTCTCTTCCGCGCTTTGGTGGGCTCGGAGCAGGTGAAAGAAGTGGCGGACGTTATCCGTGCTCGTTTGGGGCGTGACCTTCGTCCGTACGATATCTGGTTCGATGGGTTCAAAGCCCGTGCTTCGATGGACGAGGATGCGTTGACCGCTACTACACGTGTACTCTATCCGGATGCAGAGGCGTTTGAGAAAGACATGCCGCGTCTGTTGCAGAAGATGGGCTTTGATGCGAAGGAAGCGCAATCTATTGCGAGTCATATCGTCGTGGAACCTGCCCGCGGTTCCGGTCATGCATGGCCGTCTTTGGGGCGAAAGGAAGAAGCGCGTTTGCGCACACGTATACCCGCGTCAGGTATGGATTATAAGGGATATAATATAGCTGTGCATGAGTTCGGTCATTGCGTGGAGCAGGTGCTGGATATGTACGAGATTGACCATTATCTGCTCTCCGGTGTACCCAATACGGCTTATACGGAAGCATCTGCTTTCCTCTGGCAGCACCGAGACCTGCAGTTATTACCCCAATCACCAATCACCAATCACCAATCACAAATGTCGCAAGACGAAGTCTTCGACCAATTCTGGTCCATGTACGAGATCATGGGGGTCAGTTTAGTAGATATGCAGATGTGGCAATGGATATATGCGCATCCGAAGGCTACGCCGAAAGAACTATGCGAAGCTACGCAACAGATTGCGAAAGAGATTTGGAATCGTTATTACGAACCCGTTTTGGGCGAACATGACTGTATTTTACTGGCGGTTTATAGCCATATGGTGAATGCTCCGATGTACTTGCCGAACTATCCGCTTGGCCATATTGTTCAGTATCAATTGGAGGAACATCTGGCGCAGTATAAGACGCAGGAGGAGTTTGCTAACGAATACGCGCGCATCTATCGTTTAGGACGTTTGACGCCGAAGCAATGGATGATTCAAGCCGTAGGAGAAGCGCCCTCTATTGAACCCATCCTCCGTGCCGTAGATAAACTCGTTAAACCCTAAACGTTAAACGAGTTCCTAATCTGCTGCACGCGTTGCTCAAAGGTGTCCCGGTCTCCGAGGGCACCGTTTTTCATTTTTACGCGGTAGTTACTGATGGTATTCGGGCTGTAGCAAAGCAAGTCGGCTATCTTTGCGCTACTGGTAATACCCAGCAGAATCAGGGCGAAGATACGTAACTCAACCGTCATTCGTTCTCCCGGTTTGGGAGTGATACGCAGTTCAGGTTTCAGCAGCGCGTTGAAGTCATGTACAAAGGAACCGTAGAGCGAGAGGAAGGTGTCGTCAAACGAACGATAGAAGTTCTCCATCTCCCGATCCATGAATGCTGCAGAGTCTTTTTCTCCCGCCTTACGTGCCATGGTGGTTAACCGACGGATATAATCGCTATACACCTCCAGATAGCGGCAGATATACTGCTCTTTTACTTTATCGGCCTCTTTCAACTGCGCATTGATGGCGGATAACTGCGCATTCAGTTGGTGTAGTTTCTTATTCTGACGGAGGGTGTAAATGACTCCGAAGCCGAGCAGGACGAGTACGACAGCCAGACTGATGAGCGCGATGAGGAGACGAATAGCGGCTTGCCGGTGCTCATGTTCGTAACGCGAAGCAATGAGGTGACCCGGTGTGAAGTTCTGAATGAAACGGGTAGGGGCATTGAAGAACGTTGCATTCGTTAGCGAGTAATCGCTCAGGTTATATGCGCGACGGATGTCACCTGCCTCAAAGCAGTCCTGCGCCAGCAGCCAGGAGGAACCATTGTCCGTGATTCCGCAGCGCACATCGCATATAGCGGAGCGAACGAGCCATTCCATTCGTTTCTCCTGATTTCCCATTTGCTCGTAGAGCATAGCCTGACCGTAGGCTAAAATTGCATATTGGTTGTTGTTCGGCAAGTAGCGGTTTATCAACTGCTCGTTGTAGTATATCGCCTCTTGCCAGTCATGTCGCTCTTGCGCACGGTAGGAGGCTAACCAAAGTGCACTCTCTTCGGAATAAGCGGCTTCGTGCTCCAGTTCTACCATCATCGAGTCGTAGTACTGCTGTGTTTTTGCTTTCGCTTCCTCCTGCATGATGGGTATCTGCGCATTCGATGCTACATAGCTGTATAATAACCATGCGGACTTATATCCCTCCGAACTCTTAAATGTCTCCGGGTCCTCTTTCTCCCATACAGCGATGGCATTGCTGTAGTGACCGGACGAAGCGAGCAGGCGTACCACGCGGATATAAGCTTCCGTACGAATGGCAGGTTCCGCGTTTTGCAATTTCAAATACCATGCGCGCGAAGAGTCGCTCTGGAAATGCTGATATTCCTTGGCGATCCGCAGGCGCACCTCATCCGTCATCGGACGAACAGCACGCAGCGAATCAATCATCGCCTGCCGACGCATGATATAGATATCTGCTTGCGCTACTTCCGCGTCTAAAACGGTAAAGAGAGAGTCCAATGTACGCTCTGCCGTGGCGAAGAACGAAACGGCAATAAAGGTTCCTAAGAGAATAAGTCGTTTAACCATATAGGTGCAAAATTTGGCGCAAAATTAGTAAATTTATTTGATATATGCAAATTTTTTCGTACTTTTTTTAGGTATAAAAATAACTTAACCTTCTGATATAGTGTAAAATAAATGGTACTAATAGGTACTTTTGCTGTACTTTGCGTGCATGTGCGATTGCGCATACAAGAATTTTAATGTACCTTTGCACGATTTATCACCCCAACGAAATCATATATTCAAATTGTAAATACCATGTACAACGCATCCCCTGAGAGATATGTAGCCTCGACGACGATTTATAATCGTTGCGGCAAGAGCGGAGTCCTACTGCCGAAAGTCAGTTTGGGATTCTGGCATAATTTTGGCGACGATGCGCCTTTTGAACGCAGTCGTGCTATCTGTCGGTATGCTTTTGACCATGGCGTGACGCATTTTGATTTTGCGAATAACTATGGTGTCCCTGCCGGTAGTGCGGAAGCCAATTTCGGACGTCTGATGGATGAAGATTTCCGTCCGTATCGCGATGAGCTCTTTATCTCTACCAAAGCCGGTTACGGCATGTGGGACGGTCCTTACGGAGAGTGGGGTAGCCGCAAGTATCTGATCTCCAGCCTCGATCAGTCGCTCAAACGGATGAGGCTCGATTATGTGGACTTGTTCTACTCGCACCGTTACGACCCCAACACGCCGATTGAGGAGACGCTCCAGGCGCTTGTTGATATCGTCCGTGCCGGAAAGGCGCTCTATGTAGGTATCTCTAACTGGCCGCTGGAACCGCTCAAAGCCGGTGTTAAATATTTGAAGGAACACGATGTACCGCTGCTTATCTATCAGGGAAGACTGAATATGTTAGACCGTGAGCCGATAACAGAGGGAATCCTAGACTTTACGTATAAGGCTGGTGTAGGGTTCATTGCCTATTCACCTCTGGCGCAGGGTCTGTTGACCGACCGCTATCTGAACGGTATTCCTGCAGACAGCCGCATGGCGCAGGAGCATTTCCTTAAATCCGAACGCCGCACGCCGGAGTTCCTGGAGTACCTCCATCAGCTCGACGAGAAGGCAAAAGCCTCCAACCGCTCTATTGCGCAAGAGGCGCTGAATTGGGTGCTTGATCAACCCGGCGTCACTTCCGTCCTCGTCGGCGCCAGCTCCGTAGAACAACTGAAAAACAATTTACAAACAATAATCTAAAAATCAAAATATTATGAGAAAAAAATTAACAATTCTTTTTGCGCTCCTCTGCGCAAGTATGATGGGGTGGGCGTATGATCTTGCGCCTAACACAAATTTTGGAAGTCAAGATTTGCAATGGCAGGAAATAGATGGGGTGACTCCTCCTGCCAATGTGGTAAATGTCCAATCCCACGAAGGGTATGATTGTTTGTATATCACATTTTCAGATGCGGGGTTCAATCGCGATTATATTGGCGGTGGTGCTGTTGTTTATACTAATGATGGTGCGCAAGCATGGTTGCAATTAAAGTCTTTTACAAATCAGTATACCGATGTGTTGTTCTATCAAACGGGTAGTACTACCGATGTTAAATGGGGTTTAAGAATATATAATGCAGCTGCAGGTGGCGGTGGTTCTACTCCTGATCCTGACCCGGATCCAACGCCAGATCCAGATCCGAATTCTTATACCGCTGGTGGTCACACGATTCATTTGGAGGCATACCATGTAAATGATATTTATACGCTGAATATTACTTCCACCGATAATATGGAAGGGCTTGGCGGTAGTTTCTGGAATGTTAACGGTGTAGGTGCAGATATGCGCTCCAATTCAGGAGAGAATTCTTATACTGTTAGCGGCGACAAGAAAACCATTACCTGTCAAGTTCAATCGTCCAGCGCACCGAATATCTACACTCCGTTGTATGTTTTGATGCCGGGTGAGATTAACTTTGGTAATGTAACACTCAACTGGGAAGACCGCACTCCTATTACTTCTGAGTATTGTAACTATCAAGGTCCGGAGACACAGCAAGACGGTCACTATTATGCAATTACTTGGGAAACAGACCCAAGTGGCAACGTAGTTATTACTATTGGTAACGGAACCGGCGCAGGTGAGTGCTCTTTCCGCAATGGCGGATTTGAAGGAGGTAATAATGGTTTGGACAACTTTGTTGTCAGCGATGATAATTTTGCTACTACGACTCCTGCTACGGACTATTTCACAGTAACTCGTCCTCAGGATGGAGATTTGCAGTATGTTATGACCAAAATTGCAGACCTTCCTGCTAATGCAAAGATCAAACATTTGAGTGCAGGTGCTATTGCTTGGAGAGAAGCAAGTACCGACAGGTGGTGTTTTCCCAATTTTATCTACACTTACGGCGGAACATGCAACAAATTGGATGCTCCGACAAATGTAGCCATTGACGGAACAAATCATATTACATTTGATGCTGTGTCTGGCGCAGAGACTTACACCGCATATGTATCGCTTGGCGGTGTGGAGAAATATTCGCAAGAAGTTGCTTCTGGTGATGAGTTGGCTTTCATTCCGTATATTACCGGTGATTATACCGTCAATGTGGTAGCAAGTGCTTCTGGAAAGACAGATTCCGATCCTTCTGCTGATGTAGTATGGCATTTGGAGGCTGAACCTATTGTTTTAGGTAATTCGGAATATTGCGAATGGGCATTGCCGAAACACAATGATAAAGACGCTAACCTGACAGTAGAAACGAATGATGAAGGTTCTATCATTTGCACACTTTCACCGCTCAGTGGTCAAACGGCTGTTTTCCGTGGGCAAGGTATGAAACTATCTGCCTTTAGCGTAGGAGCAATGCATACACCTGCTTCTGTTTATTTCAATAGAGTATATACGGAAGGTGGTTCAATTGTAACGCTGACATTGAAGGATCCGGATATTAAACCGGGTCTCGGTGAGAAGATTTATTTCAGTGATGTTATCGAGTGTAAGGTAGAAGGCACCAATACTTGGCCGAACACTTCTTTGGAATACACGTACGGTACAGTTTGCCCCGGTTTGAAATCAGTTTCTGCTACTCCTAATAATGCAGAATATGGGAGTGCATCTGTCGTAGTAAAATCTACCGGATCGGCTCCTGAAGAAGGAACAGTAGACGCCGGAACGGAAGTTACCTTCTCCGCGACTCCCAATGACGGATATGTATTCGTGAACTGGTCGAATGGCAACACCAATGCTACTTTCAACGCAATAGTTGATGCTGCAATGAACCTCACCGCTAATTTCCGTGCTCTGAATCACATATGCTGCAATGAGGAGATGACGAATGGTGATTATACTGTATATGTGACTTATAAGAAAACTGCAAATGACAATGAGTATGCACTCATCGTTCGTTCTGCAAAGGAAATGATCAATTTCAATAACGCTTATGTTGGTCAAATTAATGGAAATGATCAAATAAATCTTAACGGAAAAGGGGTATTATCCGGTAATGGTCACATGTTGTCCTACACCTTCACTTCTACGACCGAGCCGAAATTGAATACACCGCTGTATGTTAATTTCGCAAATCACGGAGAGGTGACCTTCAACCAGATTAACAATTCCACCGTCTTTGAGTTCTCACAACCTTGTGCAGATCCGGAGATTACGGCTATTGAGTTGAACAAGACCGAGGCGACTCTGGATATGGGTAACACCCTGACGCTTGTGCCGACCTTCACTCCGGCATACATGAGCGCAGATATCACTTGGCAGACTTCCGACGCAGATGTAGCTACTGTGGATAACGGTGTAGTTACTCCTGTGGCTGCCGGTCCTGTAACGATCACCGCAAAAGTAACGGAAGATATCAAGGCTACTTGCGCTGTTACCGTTCAAAACGCTGCATCCCACAACTGGTATGGATATGGTACAGACAAAGATCTCGACTATACCTATCGTATTGAATACACGACCGATCATCATATCGTAGCCCACGTAAAACGTCAAGGCGATAAAACAGGTTTGGTAGATGCTAAAATGTTGATAAGTGGTGTTTGGACATACATCAACAATACTGAAGGCGAAGAAGAAGGCTGGAAGAAAGGTACTACGGAAGCGACCTTCACCGCTGGAAATAATATCCATATTCTCATCCAATCCGATTTCTCAGGTGCTTCCAGCATAATTGAATTTGACTATGAGGTGGGTTCCGATAACGTCATGCCGACTATTGTGCCTTCCACTTTGGCGCTTAGCAATACCAGCATAACGATGGGACTTTCCGACGCAGCCGTGCAACTGACCGCTGAGATCCACCACCGCGATGCGGCAAATAAGACTATCACTTGGACCTCTGATAACGAGTCAATCGTTACCGTAGTGGATGGTCTGGTACAGCCGGTTGGTGTCGGAAGAACGACCGTTCATGCCGCTACTTTCAATGGTATCTCTGCTACCTGTGAAGTAACCGTTGAGAAAGCTCTCGAACCGACTATCTTCTGGGGCAGTGGTGAAGACGCTGGTATATCTATTCTCTATAGTATTACCAGAAATGCAGACCACACGCTTACTTATGCAGTAGAGGCATTGCATAATAAAACGGATTTTGTGTTGCAAGTAAACGATGGTGATTGGCAAAATGCTACTCTCGATGAAGGCGTTTACACTTGGAGTTCTACAGCAACATATACCGATGGCGATGAATTTAATGGCTTCTTCTATATGCCTTTTAATGGTGGTGCAGGACGTGTAGAGTTCCATTATGTAGTAGGTTCGAAATCCGAGAAGGGTAACATGCCGATTCGTTTGTACGAAGATCAAGACAATAGCTTCATGATCACGGCAAGCGATGGACTCATCCGCGATGTAAAGGTTACCCGTTCCTTCGCAGCAGGCAATCTCTACACACTCGTGCTGCCGTTTGATGTGGATGCCGCACAGACGGCTACCAAGCTGCCGGGACGTCTGACCAAACTGCAGAATACCATCGTCAAGGAGAACGAAGACCTGCGTATCAACTTTGTCGATGCCAGTGCTATTGAGGCAGGTGTGCCTTATCTCTATGAGCCGAGTGCTGCGGTGGCTAATCCGGCTTTCGAAGGTGTAGAAGTTAGCGCTACGCTTCATCCGACAGAGCCTGCAGACGGATTGGCGAAGTACTATGGTATCTACGCGCCGATGGATGGTGATGCGCTTCACGCGAAAACAAACGCATATGTCTTAGGTCCGGATCAGTACTTGTATGCCGTTTCTGATCTGCCTGACACCCAGACGATGAAGGCACTCCGTGCGTATTTCGTGTTGAACTTCCCAAGTGCAACTCCGGGTGCTCCAAAACGACTTGCGAAGGTGGTATTCAATGAGAACGAAACGGAGACCACGACCGATATCGAGGATCTGCAGACGGATATTGAATGCACCAAGGTGATCGTAAATGGTCAGTTGCAAATCATTCGCGATGGCAAAACATATAACGCCTTCGGACAATTAATTAAATAAGATCACTCACTCTTAAATTCGTACAATTATGAAAACATACAATCGTCCTATAACGCAAGTAACGAATTGTTCGGTGTCCTACATGCTCATGAATAACGTCAGTGGTGGAGATATTAAAGGTGTTCACCAAGGACCTGTTGCGGATCCGATCGAGATTTACTAGTATTAATCCTCTTATTAGTACCTTAAATAGTCAAAAGCCTTTCCTTCGGGGGAGGCTTTTGGTGTTTTTAGGACTTTTTAGGACTTTTTAGCGCGGTTCCCCCTTTATATACGCGTGCGTGCGCGTTCCTTATAATACGCGTAACGCATATACGTACGTGAGGTAAAACCCGCAAAATCCCTACTTTTGGCCAAAACCGCGAAAAATAGGCAATAAAAGCCAAAAATAAAGTATGCTGATTTTCAGCAAGTTACAAAGAAAATGCATTTTTTCTTGCATTTTTTTTCAAAAATATTTGGTCATGTCAAAAAAAAGCAGTACTTTTGCATCCGCTTTTGAGAAACAAACGTGTTTCTATTTTCTACCGGAGGCCCGGACATTAAAATTCAGATTCTCTCTTTTGAGGACCTAATTTTTTTGCGCCAAACCGAAGGATAGACGAAGCGAATTGAAAGATTGATACAATTAGTGTAGTACAAGAACTGAATAGAGTAGTGATTGCGGATATTCATTATTCATTAATCATTATTCATTAAACAGGTTCCCGAAAAAATTCTACACTTGATAAATTCGATTATTCTGAGCTATCTTATAATTTCTTTTACAACGAAGAGTTTGATCCTGGCTCAGGATGAACGCTAGC
>SAMEA3663084__coassemble_49_pt1 | contig 40711 bp, 33 predicted proteins | sample SAMEA3663084__metabat2_low_PE_028 | metagenome-assembled genome bin SAMEA3663084 (sample SAMEA3663084) | pig gut metagenome | biome: pig gut; feature: pig-associated habitat; material: faeces | place: France | collected 2012 | reverse complement strand
TGGAGGATGTACGGCAGAAAGTCGGTAGCATCGAGGGGATTAAAGATGTAAATGTTACGATTGTCTTCGAACCCGAATGGACAAAGGAGATGATGTCAGAGGAAGCCAAATTGGAATTAGGGTTCCTATAATTGGTGATTGGTGATTGGTGATTGGTGATTGGTGATTGGTAATTGGTGATTGGTGATTGGTGATTGGTGATTGGTAAAATATGATATATTTTTTAAGTGATGCACATTTAGGGAGCTTGGCCATTGAGAAAGGTTGGGCTCATCAGAAGAAACTCATTGACATGTTGGAGGAAATGAGTAAGGATGCTGCGTCGATTTATATGTTGGGCGACATGTTCGATTTCTGGATGGAATACTTCATCCACGACAAGAGAAAACATCAATATGCGCCTTTTTTCAAGGAGTTAAGGAAGTTATCCATACAAGGTATTCACGTGCATATTTTCACCGGTAACCATGACCTGTGGACGTTTGGAGGTATGGCACAGTTGAGTTACGCAGAGATTCATTACGAACCCTGCACGATACTGCGTTACGGCAAGGCGATATACTTAGCGCATGGCGATGGGTTGCTGCCAAGCAACTGGGAGAGTTTGTACCCCAAAGACGTGAAGAAAAAGATCAAACGCTTCATGCGTCTGAAGGACATCTTCCGTTCGCCGTTCCTGCAGTTCTGTTTCCGCTGTTTACCGCCGAGTTGGGGGAATAAATTCGGATATGAATGGGCGAAACGGAGTCGTCTGAAAGAGATCGCGAAGCCTTGCCCCTACAAGGGCGAAGACAAGGAAGAGTTGGTGCTTTTTGCCAAAGAACAGGAAAAGCAACACAACCATCGCGATTATTATATCTTCGGTCATCGCCACATTGAATTGGATCTGCAGATTTCCAAAGACAGCCGCGTGGTCATTTTGGGTGACTGCTTCAAGGAATTCACATACGCAAAATTGGATCATAAAGGCAATTTAACCCTTCATAACTATGAGCAGTAGAGAAGAACAACTGAAAGCATTCGGACGGTTGCTGGATATCATGGACGATCTGCGGGAGAAATGTCCCTGGGATCGCAAGCAGACCTTCGATAGTCTTCGTCAGAATACGATTGAGGAGACGTACGAGTTAGCGACCGCTATCTCGAGGCACGACATGAACGAGATTAGTAAGGAACTTGGTGACGTGCTGCTGCATGTGGTCTTCTATGCCAAGATGGGATCGGAAAAAGGAGAATTCGACATCGCGGATGTATGTAACCGCCTCTGCGACAAACTCATCTTCCGCCACCCGCATGTCTATGGCCAGATAGCATCCGGAGGCGAACAGCCATTCGGAATAACGGCTCAAAATGCCGAAGAGGTAAGTAAGCTCTGGGAGCAGGTGAAGTTGAAGGAAAAAGGCGGTAATAAAACCGTATTAGGTGGTATTCCGGACAGTTTGCCTTCCCTCGTCAAAGCCTATCGGATACAGGATAAAGTGGCGAATGTGGGTTTTGACTGGGAGAAACGCGAGGATGTTTGGGAGAAAGTGAAGGAAGAGATAGCCGAGTTCGAAGCGGAGTTAACGGGTGAAAAAGGAAACGAGTTGACGAATAAGCGAATGACAGAAGAGTTCGGGGATTTGTTGTTTGCAATGATTAATGCGGCGCGGTTGTATAAGATCAAACCGGACAACGCCTTGGAACAGACAAATTTGAAGTTCATCAAGCGCTTTAACTATATAGAAACCCGCGCCCGTGAGATGGGACGCGAGTTAAAAGACCTGTCTATCGACGAAATGGAGGCGCTTTGGCAGGAAGCCAAAAAGCAATAAGTTTTCCTTAGCGAACTACCACGTCGTAGTGATAGAGTTGCGGAGAATACGGTTCTCCAGCACTGGAAGCCACATTCATATCGATACGATGCTTACCTGAATAACGCGGCGTGAAGCGCAAGCTGGTAAGGAAGACATAAGCCGAATTAGGCGTGAAGATGACTTTCCCATGCTCGGGATCCGAACCGGGCGCCAAGGCAGCAGAGTCCGCCGGATTCCAAGCCAAACCGACTAACATAGTGGTATCCGAAGTGGCCGAGAAGGACGTCAGATAGTGATAATAGCCTTGTACGATCAGACTCAGGCGAACAGTGTCACCTACGTTGAGAGAGTCGGTCAGATTGATGGTATCGCGCACACCGGCAGCGGAAGTACGAACCATCTTAGAAGCAGCCTGGATAGAAGGCGAAGAGACAGCCGTTCCATCGCACGACATAAAGCCCAGCGCTACAAGCGCTATAACCAGAGATATAACAAACGAACGTTTCATAATGTGCGGCATAAAAGACTCGAACTTTCACTCCTCTCGGAACCAGATCCTAAGTCTGGCGCGTCTACCAATTCCGCCAATGCCGCGGCGCGAGCGTAGCGAGCGTCCAAGGCTCAACTACAAAAGCGGGTGCAAAATTACTACATTTTTTTGAATTATGCAAGAAAACAGCCAAACTTTTTATCATATTTTATCAAACGGCATCAAAATCGTGCATCGTTGGACCCATTCCCCTGTGGCTTATGTGGGTGTGATGGTTGGAGCAGGTACGCGCGATGAGAAGCCGGAAGAAAATGGTATGGCGCATTATATTGAGCACTGTGTTTTCAAGGGCACAGCGCATCATTCGGCGCGACACATTATTCATGCCATTGAAGGGGTCGGCGGAGAGATTAATGCGTATACCACCAAAGAGGAGACGACGTTCTATGCGGCGATTTTGGCGGAACATGTGCAATTGACCTTGCATCTTATTGCCGAAATGATTCTGGAGCCGAGTTTTAAGAAAGAAGAGACCGAGAAAGAGCGGATGGTGATTTTGGACGAGATCGAGAGTTATAACGACACTCCGAGTGAGTTGATTTACGACGATTTTGAGAATCTGGTTTTTGCCGGCAGCAGTTTGGCGCAGCCTATTTTAGGTACACGAAAAACGTTGCGACACCTCTCTTCGAAGCCGGAATACGCCAAACGATGGATGGCAGAACACTATCGTCCGGAGCGGATGGTCGTTTTCTGTCAAGGGAATGTGAAACCTGAGCGGTTGTTTAGATTGGCCGAGAAAGAGTTTGGCGGCATGAGTGGTACCCCTCGGATGGGTAGCACTCCCGACTTGACTCCGACATTCCTCCGAAAAGAGTCCTACATGAGTCCGATAACTATCGAACGCGAACGGGCGTATAAGAAACACACGCACCAGGTGCATGCGATGTTAGGTGGACGGGCGTATCCGATCGGGCATACGAACCAATTGGCGATGTTTCTGATGAATAATATCTTAGGCGGAGGAAGTTTGAACAGCCGGTTAAATTTAAGTCTTCGCGAGGCAAAAGGTTTGGTTTATACGGTTGAATCCACATATACACCTTTGAGCGACACGGGTTACTGGTGTATTTATTGGGCGTGTGACCCGCACGACTTTGCGCAGAGTAAAGGTCTGGTGCGGCAAGAACTGGACAAACTGATGAATCAACCGCTGAGTGAAGCGGCTTTGCGACGTTCGCTGGAACAATTACGGGGTCAGTTAGCTATTTCGGCACAAAACCAAGAGCATACGGCTTTGGCGATGGCCAAGTCGATGTTGTATCGCGGCTGTGCTCCGGAATGGCAAGAAACGATGAAGCGTATCGAGCAAACTACGACGCGTCAATTGCAAGATGTAGCGCAAGAATTGTTAAATCCGTCGAGTGCTTACATTTTGACATACGAATAGCGTTTTTTTCTGACAAAACTACTAAAAAATCAAAAAAATTGCATAATTTTGCACATTTTTAGCATTTTTTTATGAATTTATTTGCGTATGTAAAAAAAAAGTCGTACCTTTGCGCGATTTTTAATGTTTGTGCGCGTATGCGAACCTTAATATGTATACGCGCGAGACAAATGTAAATCCAAATAACAAACAATAATTTACACGATGAAGAAGATTTTTACACTGTTGTTTTTAGCGGCATTGAGCATAGGCTTGTATGCCGAGCAGCAAGTAAGCGGTGTGGTTGTGGACAGCAAGGGCGAACCGGTAATCGGCGCCAGCATTCAAGCGAAGGGTACCACACAGGGTACGATCTCGGATTACGATGGTAAATTCGAGATGGAAGTACCGGAGTCTGTGAAGACTTTGGTAATTAGTTTCGTCGGAATGGCTACTCAAGAAGTGGCAGCCGGCAAGAACATCAAAGTTGTGATGTCTGAGAACTCGGAGTTGATTCAGGAAGTGGTTGTCACCGGTTATGGTAACGTCAGCAAAGGTTCGTTTGCCGGTTCTGCTCAAGCAGTGAGTGCAGATGATATCGAAAAGAAGAGTCCGACCGAGATCTCGAAGGCTTTGGCAGGTGAGGTTGCCGGTGTACAGGTTGTTACTACCACAGGCCAGCCGGGTGAAGCAGCCAGTGTACGTATCCGCGGTATCGGTTCACTCAATGCCAGTTCGGCACCTTTGTATATCGTGGACGGTGTGCCTTATGAGGCTGAATATATTTCCACTATTGATCCGGGTGATATTGCCAGCACGACTATTCTGAAGGATGCAACCGCTACTTCATTGTATGGTAGCCGCGGTGCTAACGGTGTCATCGTCATCACCACCAAGAAAGGTGCTTCCGGTGAGGAGGGGCGTATTGATGTGGACATCAAGTATGGTGCCAACATGCGTATGCTGCCCATGTACGATGTCATTACCGATCCGCAAGAGTTCGTTGAAATGGCTTGGATGAGTTTGTACAACGCCTCTTCACGTGCAACCGAGAGCGGTAAGGCGCAAGATGCAAGTAACATGTTGTTTGGTCCGAAAGGTATTCCGGAGCCCTATAACCTCTGGCAAGTAGTGAATGCTGACGGCAGCATCAATACGAATCCGAAAGGTACTCTGTTGATTGGAAACAACGGTAAGTTCTTGGGTGCTGAAGACGGCGTACAATACAAACCGGGTATGAATAACCTGTTGAGTTGGCGCGACGCGATCTTCCGTGTTGGACAGAAGTTAGATGCAACCGTGAAGATCTCCGGCGGTACGGAGAAAACCACATACTACACGTCTATCGGTTATCTGAAAGACGAGGGTTACTATATCGGTTCTACTTATGATCGTTTCACCGTGCGTAGCAACGTGGACTTCCGACCTAAGAAATGGTTGAAAGGTAACGTGAATATGGCTTATACCTATTCCAACCAGAACAGAGCAGGTCAGGGAGACAACATGAACAGCGGTTTCGTTTATGTTAACCAAATGGCACCGGTATTCCCTGTATTCTTGTATAATGCTGACGGTACGATTCAAATTGACCCTAAGACAGGCGGTAACGCATATGACTACGGTATGTTTGAGGGTTATGGTCGTCCATTCGGTTCTGGTATCAACCCTGCCGGTTCGCTCCGATACGACCGCGATAATATAGTACAACATTATGTAATGGCAGGTGGTTCGTTAGAGTTCAAATTCTACAAAGACTTGAAACTCATCGTCAATGCTAACTTGCAGTACCGTGGTGCAAAAGAGTCCGAGTTCACGAACTCATACTACGGTGATGCCGGAGGAATCGGTCGTATTGCAGTAGAGCAAAATGAGCAGTTGTGGATCACGGCTCAACAGCTGTTGGAGTACAACAAGACACTCAACGAGCACTCTATTCGTGCCATGATAGGTCACGAAACGCAAGTGGCACGTACTTCTTGGACTTACGGTTCCAAGAGCCACGTAGCGGTACCGGAAGGTGAGAATACACTTGAATTGGGTAATGCAATCCAGAATACCACGATAACGTCTGCAACCAATGCAACCGCATTGGAATCGTACTTGGCTACTGTGTCGTATATCTACAACGAGCGTTATGGTATAACCGGTAACTATCGTGCCGATGGTTCAAGTAAATTCGCCAAAGGTCATCGTTGGGGGCACTTCGGTTCTGTAGGTGTAACTTGGATGTTCACCAACGAAAGTTTCATGGAACCCGCAGCGGATTGGCTGAAAGATGGTAAGCTGCGTTTGAGTTGGGGTGTATTGGGTAACCAAGGCGGTATCTCCACGCAGTTGTTCCAAGATCTCTACTCTATTGAATATGTAGATGGTGAAGTAGGTTATGTATGGGCACAAAAAGGTAGTCCTAATTTGACATGGGAGCGCAGCCAGATTATTGACCTCGGTTTGGAATTCAGTCTCAACAAGTATGTAGATGCAGAGATTGATTATTTCTGGAAATACACGGATAACATGCTGTTCTATCGTCCGGTTGCTCCTTCGCTGGGATACTCGTCTGTACCTATCAACGGCGGTGCAATGGAAAACCAGGGTGTCGAGTTGCAATTCGACGTTCACGCGGTTGATATGCGTAATGTGAAATTGGATATTCGTCTTAATGGTGCCCACTACTCCCACAAAATTACCAAGTTGCCCGAGTACTTTGAGACGGACGAGGATATGATCATGGCAGGATCGCTGGCAGTAGGTCATAGTCCGTACGACTGGAACCTCCCCCAATACGCTGGTATCAATGAGAAAGGTGAGGCTCAGTACGTTGGCTACTACGATCCGAGTTTAGGAGGTTTCGGCGGTGCTAACAGCGCAGACAACTTACAGATCTACGGTCGTTCGGGTAACAACTACGTAGCGAATGTATATGAGTACATGCAGAAGTATTATCCGGGCAAGAAAGTGGAAGATGTATTGGCAACCCAATTGATTTCCGGAACAGATTCCCGTTATGCAGGAAGCAACTATATCGGAAAGAGCCGTATTCCCGGTTTCGCCGGAGGTTTCGGAATTGATTTGGAAGTACACGGATTCTCGTTCTCCGCAACCTGTTCATATGGTATCGGCGGTTATGGTTATGACGTAGTGTATGCAGAATTGATGAATAGCGACAAGATCGGTAAATGTAACTGGCACGTTGACATGCGTAATGCATGGAACGCAATGATGACAGACGAGCAAAAAGCAGCAGTCGTAGCACAAGGTGTAAATGCTGTTCCGCGTTTGAGCAATGGTGCAGACTTGTACGCTAATATGACTTCGACTCGCTTCCTCACCAGCCTGTCTTTCTTAAGTTTGAACAATATCCGTGTGGGGTACAAATTCCCGAAGAAATGGATGGAGAAGATTAAGTTCAAATCAATGGATATCTATGTATCGGCAGACAATATTGCCCTTGCATCTGCACGTCGCGGATACAACCCTATGGCAAGTTTCACCGGTACGTCTGACTCCTATCAGTACACTCCGCTGTCCACCATTATGGGCGGTATCAAATTCCAATTCTAAATCACATAAGGAGGAACAAATATGAAAAAAGTATATAGATTAGCAATAGTGCTGTTTAGTTCAGCGGTGATGGTTTCTTGTGGGGATAGTTTCCTCACCCGTGATCCATACGGATCCACTATCACACAAGGTCAATACGAGCAACTATCCAACCAATTGGAAGGTTCTATGCGCGGTATATACTCTATGATGTACGCTGTAAGCGACCATGACCAATTTGGTAAGCGTTCGATTGATATGTACGGCGATTTGATGTGCGGTGATATGGCATTGACGAACTACACCTATGGTTGGTTCTACACGGACGAACAAGGACAAGGTCGTACGGGTCGTACCGGTTATATCTGGTATTACTACTATAGCATGCTTCACAACGTGAACGCTGTCTTGTATGCAGCTCAAGGAGGTGGTAGTGCATCTGCGGACAATGTCATCAAGCGTATTGCTGCTTATGGTCTGCCAAACAATGTAAACACCAAAGGCGACAACGTGGTTTACTACACGATCGATGCAGTAGGAGACACCATTGCATCATACACAGAAGTAGAGGCAGAGGTAGCTAACTGCTACGCTCAGGCACTGACCATGCGTGGATATATTTATAGCAATCTGCTGATGCTTTATTGTGAGGTATCACAAGATGTAAGTGATTTTAACACCGAGTTGAGTTTCCCGTTATATAATGAGTTCAACATGGAAGCAGCTCAGCCGTTGGCAACAATGAGCACAGTATATGCGCAGGTTGAGAGCGATCTGACGAACGCGATTGATTATTTCACAGCTTTCTCAGAAGTAACACGCAGTTCCAAATTGTCTGTTGACAAGAGCGTTGCAGCCGGTATTTTGGCATACTCCTATTTGAACAAAGGAAAACCGAATGGTCACGGAGACGCTTATACCCAAGCTTACACCAATGCCCAAAAATATGCTTTGATGGGTATCAGCAGTACCGATGCATCGATATTGCCAAGACGTGATCTGCTAGAAACCGGTTTTAACAATGTAAACAACACCTCATGGATATGGGGACAGGATGTAACGGTAGAGACAGCAGGCGGTTTGGCATCGTTCTTTGGTCAAGTGGATATTCACTCATACAGTTATGCATGGTCAGGTGACACCAAAGCCATTGACGAGAACCTTTACAAGTCAATTCCGGACTATGATGCTCGTAAGTTATGGTTCAACGACGGATCTGTGAACTCAACCTACAAATATTGCCCGGATGGCAAGTTCTATTCTGCATCAAACCGCAATTCAACCAAGGCAGATGATATCGACCGCGAATGGTTGAGCGACAATGTGTTTATGCGTGTTGAGGCTTTATACTTAATCGCAGCAGAAGCAAGTTACCGTTTGAACAACGATGCTGACGCAATTACGTACTTAACCGCAATCACTGATCAGCGTATTGCAGAAGGTATGGATAGCGAATATAGTACATGGAAATCTGGTCTCAACCACAGCAATTTACTTGCTGCCATCGAATATAACTGGCGTGTAGAGTTATGGGGAGAAGGATACGGTTTACAGACCTTCCGCCGTCTGGCATCTGAAGTATTAGGAGAAACCGAGCGCAAGCGTGGTGCTAACCACTCAGCAAATGCCGGCAGCACTATCAAACCGGGATCGGAATACACATTCCAGATGCCAAGTTCGGAAAGTTCATACAATCCGACCATTAATACTACAACCAATGCCCCGAAACGGGTCATCAATAAGTAGAATATTAACTAACTTAAAAAAATTAAAATTATGAAAAAGCAATTAATGTTCGTAGCACTGTTTGCCAGTGCAGTAAGTTTGGTAGGATGCGAGGAACCTAACAAACCGGTAGATCCCACCCCCGGTGGAGATGTAAAAATCGTAGTTAATCCTCACGAGGTAGTCTTGACCGAAGAGGAGCCGACTATTCGTTTGTCAGCTACCCTGACTCCGGCAGATGCCAGCGCAACTATTGTTTGGAGCAGTAGTGACACTCTAATAGCGACCGTTACCAACCGTGGGGTTGTAGAGGCAGTAGATTTCGGAGAGTGCTATATCTATGCTTCTGTAGGCGATGCTAAAGACTCCTGCCACGTAATCGTCAAATCTTATCTTGAGTCTTTGATCTTCAACGGTGCAGTTATGGCAAGAGCCGATACCACCTATGCCCGTGACCCGGAGACCGGTGAATACAAAGTAGATACCATTGAGGCAAGCGATGGTAGCCAATGGAGAGTATATCTTTCCATGGCAACACTTTGGGTGTTCAGTGATGGTTTCTACATCAATAACGCTGGCGAGTTCGATGGTACAGAGCAAGGTGCTCTTCTCGAGATTCAGGCACCGATTTACTACGGAACCAAATACTTGAACCCTGAGCAAGGCGGTGTACAATTTACCCTTGGCGAGTGGGGCGTATTTGAGCGTGAAGAACCGAAGGCGCACGTAGGTACTCCGGGCGCGCTGAACGAGACAGAGTATATCAACCAAATGAAACAATTTATTGAGAAGTTTAATGCTAAAGATGCTGCTTACGCAAACCACTTGAAAGCTGCCGGCGAGTGTGTAAGCGGTGCTCTATTGACTTTAATGGAGTATGATGCTGAAGCAGAAGGTTATTTAAGCAGTTATATTCCTGAAGCATTGTGCGAAAATGCATACTTCAGTTTAGGTGCTAAGTCGCCTGCATCGGACATTATGCGTATGCTTGACTTCTCGGAGATCGTTTACAAACCCTTGGCAATGGACACCACTTTCGGTGAAAACTGGGGTCTGAACATAGGTTATGACGATGAGCACGTATATCTCAACGACGAGCAAGTACACTACGATGAGAGCATCACTTCCACCTATGGTGAAGTTCCAAGCGATGACGAAAGTGCTGTCAAGGCAAAAACGCCGTTGAACATGCCGATCCTGAGCGAGAATCCGGCTCTCATGGCTAAAATCGAGCAACAGATCAAAGACAAGAACATCCGCGTTATCCGCATGAAATAATCTGTATGTTCTTTGAGAGAAGCCGTCTGTGCAAACAGGCGGCTTTTTTCGAATTTTAGTACAAAAAAGGAGAAAAATTTGGCAGTATGATATTTTTTTTGTAACTTTGCAGCCGAAATGCGTAAACTATTATCCATATTTATCTTTTTAGTGTTCAGCTTGTGTATCTTTGCTGTTCCGGCTACTCGTGAGCCGATTGTTCGTATATTGGCAGACGGTCGGATGGATACGGTCTATCTGCATGGTGACGAGTACGGCTCCTATTATGGCGATAAACCGGAAGAAACTCCTTTCTTTCGCAGGATGTACAAAGCGCCACAGCGGGAATTACGCAGCGCCTATGTACCGAGAACAGGCAATATACGTATTCCTGTGTTGTTAGTCAATTTCAAGGACTTGAGTTTTACATTGGATAATCCTGTTGCGCAATTTGACGATTTGTTTAACGGCAACGGTGGCAGTAATCCGAATGCAACCGGTTCCGTTCGTACCTATTACGAGGCTTCTTCCAACGGCTTGCTTATTCTGCAATACGATGTCTATGGCCCCTTCAATTTGAGCCAAGACATGGCTTACTATGGTGCCAACAAGACAAATAGCAGCGGCGTGACAACAAACCATAATATACGCGCAAAAGAGTTGGTAACAGAGGCGGCGCAACTGGCGGCAGATCATGGAGTAGATTTCAGCATGTACGACAATAACAATGACGGAACTGTAGATAATCTGTCGATTGTGGTAGCCGGTTATAACGAAGCAGAAGGCGGCAAAGAGGAGACTATCTGGCCGCACTACAACATTATTCAGAACAGCAAAAGTTACAATGGCAAATACATAGGCGGCTATTTGATGATTTCAGAGTATCGCAGTAGCGGTGGCAAAGTACAAGCAGGAATAGGCACTTACTGCCATGAGTTCGGTCACGCGCTTGGTTTGCCTGACTTATACGATACAGAGAATGACAATTATACGGTCGGTTATTGGGACATCATGTGTTCCGGCAGTTACAACAACGACGGTTCTACACCTCCGTCCTACACCGCCTTTGAACGTTTTGTGATGGGCTGGTTAACACCCGAACAGATTTCCACTTCGGGTATGCGGACATTGGAACCTATTGAGACATCCAACAAAGCATATTTGATGGCGGACAGAACCCATAACATGAATGCATTGAGTCCAATCCCGACAGAGTATTTTTTGATAGAGAATCGTCAATGCGTAGGATGGGATGCCGGTAAGGAAGCGTTGGTAGCCCCCGGTCTGCTCATATCTCATATTACGTTTAACCAAACGACATGGGACTATAATACGTTCAATGCCCAACGTCCTTTGGGATTTGATATTGTAAGTGCGGGCTTCGACAAACCCAGCCAAAGTTCGGCGGCAGATATCTTTCCTGGTACCACCTTGCGTACATCGTGGGTTCCAACTTTAAATGACGGAAAGACATTAGATACATTGGCATTGACCCAGATTCGGCAACGGGGTGATTTATGTATCTCCATGCAAGTTGGAGCTTCGGCGGAGGATATGCTTTCTTTCGAAACAGACGAGTTAAGAATAGAAACGACATATGACGACGGCAAACCGATTCACTACGACACTGCCCTAACTACCTTGCATATTCCAGCGATAGAACAAGACTCGGTCTATATGATGGTATCATCCGCTTCTTTCCGTTTCAGTACGGATAATGGCAAACAGTGGTTTACGAACAAAGACACAGCTTGGATTAGTATTATTCCTGACAGCACATATAGTTTGCCTATTCAGGTCGTTTACCAGCCTTCGCGCCAGAACTGCACCTACACCTACGCATATCTTACGGTTGAGACAAACGATTACAAGATGGGAACTCTCCTTACGCTTGCAGGCCGTGCGCCAAGACCAACTTATATCACCACTCCGGTGATTGACACGGTAACGAATCTAAGCTCCACATCATTCACCATCCAATGGACCCCCCAAGAGGATGCGGAGTGGTTCTATTATATGCTATACACGGTAAGTGAGGGCGAGAGTGAAGAAACGGAATCGTTTAATCAATTCTCCACACTGGATGAGATTCACGAAGCGGGCTGGGATGCCAATTTTATACACACGCAGTCGCAGATATCCCATTCCGGTGATGCCGTATTGTTTGGATCAACCGGTCAAATGATACAAACACCTATGTACTTGTACGTTCCAAAAGCTATCACGCTTTGGATAAGCAACAACTATACGCCCAATAGTGCAGATGAGACGACAGGAGGAATGCTTACGCTGATGGGATCAATAGACGGTCAAGAATGGGAGAAAGCGGGCAAATTGTCCATTCAACGGACAACGAAAAATGTAGATCGCACGATTGAATTGGACACAACGCACCACTGGAAACAATTCCGCTTGATTTATACGCACACAGGTGGAAACGGAGGTGTAGTTATTGATGACTGGAGAGCTGTCTTTGATCGGGACATTCGATATATATACCGATTGAAAGAGTATTATATTGACGGAGCCGGTCACGAAATCGTTTTCCGTCAATTAGAGCCTTCAACTACTTATTATTATGCAATGCAGGCTTATGAATCCAAGGGCTGTGAGCCGCACTATAGTTCGTTGTGCGAACCTTACGCTATTCGTACAAGGGATGCGACAGAGAATCCCCAGTTGGAAGTGATCCGTATCGGCGAAGGGCAATATGAGCTTATATTGCCGGAAATGGCTGACGGCAAACATTACCTCACAATTTACACCTATACAGGCGAGTTGTTGACAAGCCTTCGTCCTGCTTATAGCACAAGCCGTGTTACCCTACCGAAGTTGCCGATCGGACAACTATATTTATTGAAATATTATACCGGTTCTATGAACCGCAAAGATATCAATGCAAAAATATTATCTCATTAAACGCAAAAATAATTGCCATATGAAACGTCCATCCTTGTTCACCGCTATGCTGATGGTAGCTATCAGTGTTGCCGTTCAAGCCAAATCGATTCAACCGATTTACTTCGATGATCCGAGAACAGACATCCATTCTACTGCGTTCACGCCGGAACAGCGGAGTTTCTTCGATCGCTACGTACGTGCTATGGAGCAGATTGCACAAGGTGCTTCGGCTGAAGAATTCTTTGTTATGGAGCATGCCACTAGCAATGATGAGGTAGCTCCTCTTTTAGGCAAAATCAATTATGACCAGGGCACACCTTATAACAACAAATGTCCGTATCTGAATGGCGGTCGTGCTGTTACGGGTTGCGTGGCTACAGCGATGGCACAGGTTATGCGTTATTACCAATATCCGGCACACGGAACCGGTACTTTCACGTATACTGGAGGTAATGACGGAGCGAGAACTATCAATTTGGAAGATTACCCGTTTGACTGGAGCAATATGTTGGAAGAATACCAACACGACTACACATCTGCTCAAGCGGACGCTGTATCTACGCTGATGCTGGTATGCGGTGCGTCATTGAGTATGAACTACTCCAAAGATGGTAGTGGTGCCAATTTGGCAAAGATGGATGGATTGCTGAAGAACAATTTCGGATATAGCAGAAACGTGCAGTTTATCAGTACGCAGAATAGTTCCAATCCGGAAGAGACCATTTATTATTGGGGCGAAGACGTGGTACGTCCCGAATTGGCAGCAGGTCACCCGCTTATTTTTGCCGGTTTCCCTGCCATCAACAAAACAGGACACTGCTTTGTAATTGATGGCTACAAGGTGATTGATGGCGAATACTACTACCATGTCAATTGGGGCTGGGGAGGTAATGGCAATTGCTATTGTCTCTTAAACTATTTGCAAGAACCGGGCGGAGACAACTACTCGGGCTATAACCTGCAAATGGTATATTATATTTATCCAGAGACACAAGATGTTGAAGAAGTAAAAGCAGAAGAGATAATTGCACAAAAAATTCTTCAAAACGGTCAACTGATCATTGAGCGTTCAGGAGTACAATATACGATTCAGGGACAAGTAATTCAATAGCACTCCACTTTACCCCACATTTTCATTAAATTGTTAATAACTCGCGTAATTGATTGAAATTGCGCGAGTTATTGTATATTTTCGAATGTTGATAACCTGTTAATAAAACATTTGAAAAAATTTTTTGTGGGGAAATGTGGTGTAATTCAAATATTTTTTGTATCTTTGCAGCGTGAAATAATTAACAATTCACAATATACAATTCACAAAGGGCAACAAGAGTATGTACGGACTTGGGATATTGGGCAATAAAGTAGAGGCTTTTACCAAACGCGTCGTGAAGGCGACCAAATACATTAAGGCTCAAAAAGAATACAGCCTAGCTGATCAATTTTTCAGAAGCGGTACATCCATTGGAGCCAATTGCAGCGAAGCGGTAAGTGCGGTTTCAAAAGCTGATTTTGCGAATAAACTAAGTATTGCACTAAAAGAGGCTAACGAAACGTGCCATTGGATAGAAGTCATCTATACAGCGGAACTAATTAACGAGGAAACTTACAAGTCAATTAAGAATGATGCAGTCGAAATATGTAAAATTCTAACAACTATAATAAAAAACACACGAACGAATATTGAAAACGAAAAAAGGAATTCATAGAATCAGCACAGAGATATAAGTTTGTACAAAATCAGCAGAACGCTTTGTAAATTGTGAATTAAAAATTGTAAATTATTACTATGCAAACATTCATTGGAAATATTGAAGCGAGACTGGACGAAAAAGGGCGCATTTTCGTTCCGGCAAGTTATCGTAAGATCCTGGCAGAGTCGGAATCGAAACGTATTGTAATGCGTCGAGACACAGACAATGAATGTCTGATGTTTTACCCTGAGCATATATGGAATGAGAAAGTGGAGCAAATGCGCCAAGTGCTCGATGAGTGGGATCCGGAGGATCAACTTCTTCTCATGCAGTTTATGGCTGATGCAGAGTTCTTAGAGCCGGATGGTCAGGGACGAATTTTGCTGCAGAAAAAGAATTTAGAGACCATCGGTGCACAAAACGACGTGCTGTTTGTAGGTATGCTGAATCGCTTTGCGCTTTGGACACCGGAGAACTTCGCTAATAAACGTTTGAGTCAGGCTGAATTGGCGGCACGTTTGAGAGCCAAGATGAAGAAAAACGGGGCTCGCGATTAAACCGACAGAGTAGTCACGTTATATGAATGACTCAGTAATAACGCGCTTATCACCCGGTAATCACCCGGTAATCACCCGCTTTTAGTACTTAAAGCGATAGTAAAAAAGGCTGATATAAACGGACAATAGCAAAAAAAAAGATGGAGGAGATCTACCACATACCGGCGATGCTGAAAGAGACGATTGATGGTTTGGCTATCAAGCCGAACGGGGTGTATGTGGATGTGACTTTCGGCGGCGGGGGACATAGCAGGGCGATATTAAATCACCTCACCCCAACCTCAAAACCCCACCCGACCTCCCCTCAGGGGGAGGGAGAAGGGATAGAAAACCTCACCCCAACCCTCTCCCAAGGAGAGGGAGAAAGGATAGAAAACCTCACCCCAGCCCTCTCCCAAGGAGAGGGAGAAAAGACATGCGGACAGAACGAAGGGCATTTGTACTCGTTTGACCAGGATGAAGACTCACTCCAGAATGCAATTGACGATGAGCGATGGACGTTTGTGCACAGTAATTTCCGATATCTGCGGAACTGGATGGATTATTATGGGGTGAAGGAGATTGACGGGTTGTTAGCCGATTTAGGGGTTAGTTTTCACCATTTCGATTGTCCGGAGCGCGGGTTTAGTTTTCGTTTCAGCGCGCCGTTAGATATGCGAATGAACCAAACGGCGAAGCGGACGGCAGCGGATATAGTGAATGGGTATAGTGAGGAGGAGTTGGCAAAGATTTTCTGGTTATACGGCGAAATGAAGAACGGGAAGGGCATCGCGAAGAATATATGCAAGGCCCGTTCTCAGAAGCCGATTTTGCGGACGGAGGAGCTGATTAAAAACCTCACCCCGACCCTCTCCTCAAGAGAGGGAGGAATACACATTCTTGAGAATGGAGAAATAGAAGTACCGGCGCAGTACAAGAAAGATCTGGCTCGGCTGTTTCAGGCGCTGAGGATAGAGGTGAACGACGAGATGGGTGCGCTGCGGGAGATGTTAGTAGCCGCTCGGGATATGTTGAAACCAGGCGGACGTATTGCGATACTGACGTATCATTCGTTAGAGGACCGTCTGGTGAAGAATTTCCTTCGCAGCGGGAACTTGGAAGGCACAATAGAAAAAGACTTTTACGGCAATATCCTAACGCCATTTGAAATCATAGAAAAGGGGCGTACGGCATGTGCGGAAGAAGTAGAGAGAAATCCGCGCAGCCGTAGCGCTAAATTGAGAGTAGGAAGAAAAATAACCCCACCCTAACCCTCCCCTCAAGGGAGGGAAACAACCCCACCCTAACCCTCCCCTCAGGGGAGGGAAGAAGAAAATGGATAGTATACCTAAATATATTACAGCAAGGACGGCATCATACGAGTTACTGAAAGAAGATGCTCGCAATATGAGAGAGAATCCCACGGAAGCTGAATCCATATTATGGAAATATTTACGAGACAAACAATTAGGCTACAGGTTCAGAAGACAGCAAATAATTGACAATTATATAGTCGATTTTGTATGTTTAGAAAAAACTCTCATTATTGAGATTGATGGTAAATACCATAATACAACCGAACAAAAAACATACGACAAAATAAGGGAACAAAAACTATTAACGCAAGGATTTACAACTATCCGTTTTGCAAATGAAGAAATAACAAATGATATAGATAATACTATCCTTTGCATTAAACAGCATTTACAATAAACACTCTCCCTTGAGGGGAGAGACGGAGAGGGGTTTCATAAGATGGCTGATGCACACGACATACAGAGTTGGCTGAACGGAGACAGACTGCGTAGCCAGAAAATCAAGGAACAATATCCGCTGATCGGATTGATCGTGGGTTTGATTTTTCTATATATCCTAACGGGCTATCAGTCCATCAAGCAACAACATCGTCTGACGGACACGAAGAAAGAGATGCTTGATGCCAAATTCCGCTACATGACGGTAAGCGCGCAGTTAACGAACGCTACGCGGCAGAGTCAGGTGTTAGAGGCCCTGCAGCAGAAAGGCAGTTCGCTGCAGGAGAATAACGTGCCACCGGTTAAAATCGAGAAGTGATGTACGACGAACAACGAAATACGGTTTGGCGATTTGCGATTATCTTCATCGCAATCTTTATCGGTTTTGCTGCCGTATTGGGTCGTATTATCTATATTCAGGCTTTCGAACGGGAAGCATGGTTGAAGGTCGCAGAGCAACAAGTGCCGACACATCGTCCTATCGCTGCTACTCGGGGAAATATATTGGATTGTAATGGTCGTTTGTTAGCATCGAGTATGCCTCAATACTATATGTATATGGATACGCGCGTGGAGGCATTGCATCAGAAGAACGGTCAACTCTTTAACCGGCATATTGATACGCTAGCGCTGGATTTGGCCACTATCGTAGGTGAGCACACGCAGGCGGAATACAAAGCGCGTATCGTACAGGCGTATAAGAAAGGAGAAGCTCGCCTGAAAGTATGCGACCATCGGATTAATTATCTGCAACGTCAGGCGCTACTCAATAATGCGCTCATCAAAAAGGGCAAGTATAAGAGTGGTATCTTCTTCGAAGACCAACACCGTCGTATCAAACCGTACGGTATTTTAGCGAGTCGAACGATCGGCAGCATCTACGGCGAAGGAGGTAGCGGTAACTCGGGTCTGGAGAAACGTTTTGACAATGAGTTACGCGGCGAAGACGGTATGAGTAGCATACAGAAAATCGGTGGTCGATATGAGTCGGTGACCGAGGTAGAAGCCAAGGACGGTTTGGACGTCAAGACGACTATTGATGCCAACTTACAAGACATCGTTGAGAACGCCCTATTGGATAAGACGGCAGAGCGTAATGCGAAGTGGGGCTGTTGTATTCTGATGGAGACCGAGACCGGTTATATCCGCGCGATAGCCAATATAGACCGAGCGGAAGACGGCACGTATTACGAGGCAGTGAACCACGCCGTACAACGCGTTGAACCTGGTTCTACCTTCAAGACCATCGCCTTAGTGGCTGCACTGGATGACGGTAAGATCGATATCGATGATACGGTGAGCATCAGCAGACAACCCTGGGTATATATGCGCAAGTCGAAACATACCGATGCCCACCCGATGGACACCGTATTGACCGTTCGCAGTGCATTAGCTGTATCGAGTAATATCGCCTTGGCGAAACTCATCACTCGCAGCTATGAAGGTTCGGCGAAGAAGTTCGTTCGCAGGATAGAAAAGATGGGCTTGATGGACAGCGTCTATTGCGAGATTCCGGGAGCAGACAAGGTGCGTATTGATGTGCCCAAAGACACCGTGACACTGAGTAAGATGTCTTACGGATATTCAGTGGAACTGAGCCCGATGCAGATTTTGATGTTCTACAACGCGATAGCGAACGACGGAAAGATGATGCGGCCGATGTTAGTCACCGCTATTCAGCAAAATGGAGAAGTGATCAAGCGCTTCAAACCCGAAACGGTCAAGTCCTCTATTTGCAGCAAGAAGACGCTGCGCGACATCCGGAGTGCATTGCATGACGTTGTCTGGGACAATCATTTAGGAACAGCGGCTAAGAAAACATGGAGTCGCAAAGCGCAATCGAATATCGTAGCTATTGCCGGTAAGACCGGAACGGCACAGTTAATTATTCCGGGACACGGCTATTCAGGCAGACATCACCGAATGACCTTTGTCGGCTATTTCCCGGAGGAGAACCCGCAGTATACGTGTATCTGTATGATCGAAGATCCCCATTTCCCCTATGATGCCGGAATGGACTGCGGTTCCACCGTACGCGTGATAGCCGAGAAGACGATGGCTTACACAGGATGCTACGTTTATCGAGACGGCGTGCGCCATCTCGATAAACGAAATTAAAAATTAAAAATTAAGAATTAAAAATTATATGCTTTTATCCGAATTATTGACAGCGATTGAGCCGATAGAGGTGATCGGCTGCACGGACAAAGAAATCAAAGGTCTGCATTTTGACAGTCGTAAGATTGGAGAAGGAGACCTGTTTGTAGCCCAGGTAGGCACAGCAGTAGATGGACACACGTTCATTGATGGTTGTGTCGCCAAAGGTGCTGCAGCAGTCGTTCTTTCCGACCGGAAGTACATAGTCGACAATGGACAAAAGACCACTTATATCCTTGTGGACAATACCGATAAAGCGTTAGGATTGTTGGCCAGCAAGTGGTTCGGAGAACCGAGCAAACAGTTAACGTTGGTAGGTGTGACCGGTACGAACGGAAAAACGACCATCGCCACCTTGTTATATAAACTCGTGCGCGCGTTAGGTCACAAAGCCGGTTTGCTCTCCACAGTGGTAAATTATATTGAGGACGAAGCCGTTCCTGCGACCCACACGACGCCCGACGCGATTGAATTAAACGGGTTGCTGCGTCGCATGGTGGAGGCAGGATGTGAATACGCCTTCATGGAAGTAAGCAGTCATGCCATCGCACAAGAGCGCATCGCAGGTCTGGACTTCGACGGAGCGCTGTTTACTAACCTCACGCGCGATCACATCGACTACCATAAGACCTTTGACAACTATCGCGACACCAAGAAACGGCTGTTTGACGGACTGAAGAAGAGTGCTTTTGCCGTAACGAACAAAGACGACAAGAACGGGCTTGTGATGACGCAGAACTGCAAGGCGGCCGTCCATACCTACTCTACCCGTTCGTTAGCGGATTACAAGGCGCAGATTTTGGAAGAAGGATTTGACGGTATGATGCTGAATATCAACGGCAAAGAGGTGTTCGTGCCGTTAGTAGGACGATTCAATGTAAGTAACCTGCTTTGTATCTACGGCGCGGCGTTGAACCTTGGCTTTGACGAATTGGAGGTATTGCGCGTATTGAGTACGTTGAAGCCGGTGAACGGTCGATTTGAGACCATTCATAGCGATAAAGGCTGGACGGCCATTGTCGATTATGCCCACACGCCAGATGCGGTGGATAATGTGATTCAGACCATTCGAGAGATTAAATGCGAAGGTGCCAAACTCATCACAGTGGTAGGTTGCGGTGGTAATCGTGACAAAGGCAAACGACCGATGATGGCACAGATAGCCAAGAAAGGCAGTGAGCAATTGATCTTGACAAGCGACAACCCGCGGGACGAGGAACCGGCAGATATCCTCAAGGACATGACGGACGGGCTGACGGAGGAAGAACTGCGCAGCACGTTAGTTATCGAAGACCGTGCTGCAGCGATTCAAACGGCATGTACCCTTGCGCAGCGCGGAGATGTGATTCTTGTTGCCGGAAAGGGGCACGAAGACTATCAGATCATCAAAGGCGTCAAATATCATTTTGACGACCATGAACAAGTGCGGAAACACTTGTAAATTAAAAATTAAGAATTAAAAATTAAGAAATATCACGTCATGCTTTATTCATTATTTACCCATTTTAGCGATGTGTTAGGTGCGCGGCTGTGGACCTACATCTCCTTCCGTGCAATCACGGCAGGCGTAATTGGTTTGTGCGTCAGTATCTGGTTTGGCAACTGGTTCATCAACTACATGAAGCGCCATAACATCAGTGAGACGCAGCGCGATGCCAAGATTGACCCGTTCAACGTAGCGAAAAAGGGAGTACCTACGATGGGTGGTTTGATTGTTATTGCGGCCATCTTGGTGCCCTGTCTGCTGTTGGGCAAACTGACGAATGTATATATGATATTGATGCTCATCACGACCGTGTTGATGGGTTCATTGGGCTTTGCGGATGATTATATCAAGACCTTCAAAAAAAAGAAAGACGGATTGAACGGATGGGTAAAAATCGGCGGACAAGTGGCTTTAGGTCTTATTGTCGGTTTAACCCTTCGTTTTGCGCCGATGACTACGATGAATGAGACGGTCACTCATCGGATTGAGAATAACGTAGAGGTGTTTGAGAAGAGTCCGGAGATCAAGTCTACAAAGACCACGATACCTTTCGTGAAGCATCATAACTTCAATTACGCCGACCTTTTCAATTGGTTAGGTGAGGAGAACAAATACCGAGCAGGATGGATTTTCTTCGTGCTGTTGACCATCTTTGTTGTTGCAGCCGTGAGCAACGGAGCAAACCTGAACGATGGCATGGACGGCATGTGTGCCGGCAACTCAGCTATCATCGCCATAGCGCTACTGATACTGGCCTACACAAGTGGTAGTGTGGTATGGGCGGAATACTTCGATGTGATGTATATCCCGGGCAGTGAAGAGTTGGTAGTTTTCTTAGCCTCTTTCATCGGAGCTTTGGTAGGTTATCTATGGTGGAATGGTTTCCCTGCACAAGTTTTTCTTGGTGACACAGGTAGCCTCACCGTAGGCGGTATAATCGGTGTTTGCGCGATGATCATCCATAAGGAGTTACTGGTTCCTGTGCTTTGCGGTGTATTTCTCATGGAGAGCGTGAGTGTTATTTTGCAGACGCAGGTATATAAGTTCTACAAACGCAAAGGACAACATGTACGTGTTTGGAAACGTGCCCCGCTGCACGACCATTTCCGTACGTCCATCGAACAGGTATTAAACAACGATCCGACGTGCTCGATCTTCTTCAAAGGCAGTAAAAACCTGCATCACGAAACCAAGATCGTGTTGCGATTCTGTATCGTCACGTTGATTTTAGCAGCTATTACTATCCTAACCCTTAAAATACGTTAACAAAATGAAAAGAATTGTTGTACTCGGAGCAGGTGAGTCAGGTAGCGGAGCCGCTATTCTAGCCAAGGAGAAAGGTTTTGATGTGTTTGTTTCAGACTTCGGAACGATCAGCGAGCCCTACCGTGCATTGTTGGACCAGAATGGTGTGGCATGGGAAGACGGTCAACATACCGAGGCGTTGATCTTAAATGCAGATGAGGTGGTCAAATCGCCGGGTATACCTTTAACTGCACCGATCATTCAGAAACTGCAAGCACAAGGCACACCTATCATTTCGGAGATCGAGTTTGCGGCACGTTATACGAAGGCGAAGATGATCTGTATCACCGGTTCAAACGGAAAAACGACCACTACATCACTCATTTACTACATCCTCCAACGTGCCGGTTTGGATGTAGGTTTAGCCGGTAATATCGGTAATTCGTTAGCCTTGCAAGTGGCGCACGAGGATCATGCCTATTATGTGATTGAACTCTCCTCGTTCCAGCTGGATAATATGTATGATTTCAAGGCAGATATCGCCATCTTGCTGAATATCACGCCGGATCACCTGGATCGCTACGACTTCAAATTCCAGAATTATATCGACGCTAAGTTCCGTATCACACGCAACCAGACGGCAGACGATGCCTTCATCTACTGGGCGGAAGATCCGATCATTGATAAAGAGATGGAGAAACTGCAACTCGGTGCTACGCTTTATCCGTACGGTTTCACACAACCCAACCCGCTACCGGTGAGCGAAGAAGAGTTGGCATTGAAGGGAAGACATAACGTATTAAATTCGATGGCTGCAACCATCGCAGCGAACGTACTGAATATCAAGAAAGATGTCATTCGCGAAAGTTTGATGACTTTCCAAGGAGTAGCGCATCGTCTGCAATACGTAGCTACCGTGCGCGGCGTAAAGTGGATTAACGACAGCAAGGCGACGAATGTCAACTCATGCTGGTACGCGCTGGAGTCTATGACCACACCTACAGTTCTGATCTTAGGCGGCAAGGACAAAGGGAACGACTATTCGGAGATCGATGACTTGGTGCGCGAGAAATGCCATACCTTGGTGTTTATGGGCCTGCATAATGAGAAACTGCGCGAACACTTTGGCAATTTCGGACTGAATATCATCGATACGGATAACTTAGCGGACGCCATTCAAGGAGCCTACCAAGCTGCGAAAGAGGGAGACACCGTACTGCTAAGTCCCTGCTGCGCATCGTTCGATTTATTCAAGAGTTACGAAGACCGCGGCGAGCAATTCATGAAAGCAGTGAAAGCGCTATGAAACTGAATTTAAAAAACATCGACAAGACCTATTGGATCATCTTCGGACTGCTGATTATAGTGGCCATTATTGCACTATTTTCGGCATCTTCTACCTTGGTGTACTCGCATCGTTCGGCTTTGGGCCCCATCGGTCAGCAGATGTTTTTCATCGTCTTGGGCGTCATTGCCGCCTATGGAATTCAGTTTATACCTACTTATTGGGTGCGGTTCGGAGGCTATATCCTGTTGGGTCTCAGCACGTTACTGGTCTACTCGACCATCATCCCCGGCAATCCGTTTGTAGTAACCATCAACGGTGCAGCGCGATGGGTGCGCATTGTCGGCATCACGTTCCAGCCTTCCGAATTAGCCAAATTATCCCTGATTATTGTCATTGCGGACCAGTTGGCGCGTATTCATTCCGAAGAAGATAAACGGAAGTATTTCTATCGCACCCTCATCATTGCGGGCGTGGTGATGCTGCCTATCATGGCCTCCAACCTCTCTACCGCCGTGCTCATCGGACTGATTGTCTTCTTCCTATGGATCCTGGCACGAATCCCATGGAAATACACGATGTCAGTTGTGGGAATCGCGGTCGTAGTATTGACCTTAGGCTACCTCATTGTAGAATTCGGATTTGTGAGACCGAAGCGAGACATGCATGGTCCGTTCAAACGCGCCACTACTTGGGTGAGCCGTATTGACCGACATTTTGCTGACGATGAGAATACATCCAAATACAAACTGACGGACGAGAATATTCAAGAAGTGTATGCCTCCGTTGCCATCGCACGAGGCGGAGCTTCGCCGCTGGGTGTATTGCCTGGAAACAGTAAGGAACGGGACTATCTGCCTTTGGCTTTTGCGGACTATATCTTCGCCATCATCGTGGAAGAAAGCGGTGTGTTAGGCGCCACGTTGGTCATCTTCCTATACCTCGCAATTCTCTTCCGAGCCTCGAATATATCCAGCCGATATTCGGACATGCCGGCCATGCTGATGACAATGGGTCTGGCACTGATGATCACGTGTCAAGCGCTCATTTCCATGCTCGTTGCCGTTGGTCTGGGGCCCGTAACGGGTCAGCCGCTACCGTTGATATCGAGAGGCGGAACTTCGGTTCTCATCACATCGATCTATTTCGGCATCATGATGGGTGTGAGTCGCGAACAACTGGAACTACGCGAACGAGTGGATGAAATCAAAGGAGAGAGCCAAGACGACGCTCCGATTGTTACCCTCGAATAAGAATATAAATCCTATACAGCCATGAAACGTTTTTTGCAACTGTTTATTATATGCGCGTGCTTAAGCGTTTACTCACTTCCTGCCCTCTCTTGGGGGCAGAAGGGACATCGTGTCATTGCCAAGATCGCCTATGACAACCTGAATCGCAAGGCAAAGAAGGCTGTAGATAAGACGCTCAGCAAGGGTGGCATCGTCTATTGGGCGAACTGGCCGGACGAGATCAAGAGCGACACCATTTACCCGACGAGTTACGACTGGCATTTTCAGGATTTTGACGGAGGACTGAGCGATAGCATTGTGGCTGACGCGCTGATTCACTATCCCGCAGAAGGAGGTAATATGTTTCGCGCACTCGATAGTCTGGTAACTGTACTCAAAGCCGGTAAAGGCGATGCCCATACCTTGCGGTTTGTGGTGCACTTGAGCGGCGATCGCTACTGCCCGATGCACATGGCGCATATGGATGATAAAGGTGGGAATACGGTGAAAATGAAATGGTTCGGCGAAAATACCCGCCTGCACACCGTTTGGGACACGAAACTGATCGAGTCGCAGGGCTACAGTTATACCGAATATGCCGAGAAACTGGAACTCGAATACGGCCGGGCGAAGAAATACATCAACGCGCAGACCGATGCTACCTTGATGCTCGACACCTATCATCTAACATCCGATATTTACGAATACCAAACCACATGGGACGGAAACACCTATCATTATATCTATCGCTGGCACACGGAGATGGAGCAGCAACTTTTTATTGCCGGGATACGATTAGCACAACTACTAAATGAAATTTACCGATGAAAAAGTATAGTCTTGTCCTTCTTTTCTGCGCCTTGACAGTAAGCGCACACGCAGGAACAAACCTGCAGTTGTTTTATGATTTCGGTAGTCTGGGAACAGCGTGTGCAAATCAACGAACGAATCGCGTAACAACCACGTTGGAACTGTTCTACGGAGACCCGTGGGGCTCTACCTTCGCATTCATCGACCTCGATTATAACATTCATCCGAATGATCCGAAGAACACGCCATTTCAAGGGTATTTTGAGATTGCCCGCTGCCTCAATTTCTGGCAGAACACCAAAGCAAAAGACCTGAGTATCCAGGTGGAATACAACGGCGGTTTGGGTTTGTATAAAGATGATTTGGGAGATATCCGAGGCTATGGGATCAACCATGCGGCGTTAGTAGGACTGAACTACTGTCTGCACACCGAGGACTATAAGAACATCTTCAACCTGGAGATCCTCTATAAGTACATTGTGGACGATTATAATAAACTCGCCAATAACGTACCGCTGCAGTTTACCTTCGTTTGGGGCTGCGATGATTTCTGTACGGCTCCGGGTCTGCGTTTCTCGGGATTCCTCGATATATGGGGCGCAAAGCAAAGCGTCTATGATCGCAAAACAGGCACTTGGACCGACCCTACAAAGCAGTCCTTCGTGCTCATTTCCGAACCTCAGTTATGGTACAATGTCGGGCGCTGGTTTAAGTGTCCGAACCTGAATATCGGCACAGAAATTGAAGTCAGCTATAACTTCACGGGCAAGGGATTCATGTGTAATCCCTGTTTAGGTATTAAATGGTGCTTTGATTAACAGAAATTTCCCAAGTGGTCTTTGGATAAAACAAGGACGAAAATTGTAAATTGTGAATTGTAAAAAGGGTTTATTAGCACTTAGCCCCATTGCAACGATGATTGTGCTGCTGGTCGGGTTATCTATTCATTATGGCGGTGTGAGCAACGCCCCATTACTGTTTATCTTTGTTATTACGGCGATGGTAGCCGTAGCGGTGACACGTGGTATTTCTTTGAAAGAACGGGTGACTATCTTCTCGCGAGGGGCAGGCAGCACCAATCTGATGCTGATGGTCTGGATTTTCATGTTAGCCGGTGCTTTTGCCGCAACGGCGAAAGAGATGGGAGCTGCCGGTGCGATGGTGGACTTGACGCTGCGTATCCTGCCGGCAAATTTTGCGTTGGCGGGACTCTTTATTGCCGCCTGCCTAACATCCATATGCATGGGTACGAGCGTAGGTACGATTGTTGCCCTGATGCCTATTGCCACCGGCATGGCGGAAGCCACTACCATGACCCTTCCTGTCGTAGCAGCGGCCGTCGTGGGTGGAGCTTTTTTCGGAGATAATCTATCCGTCATAAGCGACACCACTATTGTGGCTACCCAGTCGCAGGGATGCCGGATGAGCGATAAATTCCGCTTTAACATCAAGATGGTCACCCCTGCGGCGATACTCGTTACAGCCCTGTATGTCTTCTTGGGATGGGGCACGACCGGAATGGCGGCTGAAGGGGATATCCAGTGGTGGAAAGTGATGCCCTACATCGTCGTTTTCGTTTGTGCGGTATGCAGGATAGACGTGCTGGTTGTCCTGGCTCTGGGTTGTATTCTCACCTGCGCCACCGGTATTATTGACGGCAGTTATAACCTCATTGGATGGGTGGACGCTGGTTTGAAAGGGGTCATGGGGATGAGCGAACTCATCCTCATCTCCATGCTGGCGGGAGGAATCTTCGAACTGATCAGTTATAACGGTGGATTCGATTTCATGATCTCCCGTATGACGCAAAGACTGAAGAGTAGCGCAGGGGCCGAATGGAGTATATGCGGACTGGTGGCATTCGCTAATATCTGTACGGCGAACAATACGATTGCTATTCTCTCGGTGGGAGATATAGCCAAACGGCTGGCGGAGAAGTTTGATATTGACCCGCGCCGGAGTGCCAGCCTTCTGGATACAACCAGCTGTTGCGTGCAGGGACTCCTGCCGTACGGTGCGCAGTTACTGATGGCGTCCGGAATAGCGGGTATCAGTGCGATGAGTATCGTTCCGTACTTGTTCTACCCCATGTTCATAGGCCTCTCCATAGGACTCACCATCCTCTTACACAAGACAAAAAAAGCTACCGCGCGGTAGCTCTTTTTCTTACTGGTGTTGCTCACGTAAGAGATCGTTCACCGTCTTCACGGGGTTAAACGTACTTACCGGCACTTCTACGAAAATCGTATTCCATTTCGCCATCGCTCCGTTCCAAAGACCCGGAAGTTCCAAAGCCAACAGCTCTTTACCGTCTTTACTCTTATTGGAGATAAAGCCTGTCTGCGGGTCTACATACTGCGGCAGATCAAACGGCTTGCCTTCGAAATCACGAATAGCACATACGAGATCCACCGGATTGAAGTGTGTACTCTGCTTCATCAGTTCCGGATCGCTAATCTGCGTAGACTCCAAAATCTGGCAAGAGATAGAACCGTCTGCCTCACGAACCAAGAACGGTCCGCCGCCCGGTTCACCGGTGTTCTTTACCACACCGCAAACGCGAATAGGACGATTCAATTTAGCACGCTCTTCGTCACTCAGGTTCGGATCTTTCAGCGCCTCAAACACGCGCTTCTGCTCCGTTACCAGCACACCTGCAAGAATCTGTTTGTAACGAATCGTATCTTTTTTCAGACGATCGGGCACGACGTTGTCGATATTCTTGATGAAGACGATATCTGCATCTTGTTGATTCAGGTTCTCGATGAGCGCTCCGTGTCCACCCGGACGGAAGAGCAACTTACCGTCCTTCGTGCGGAACGGCGTACCGTCGGGATTAGCCGCGATGGTATCCGTACTCGGCAACTGCTCCGAGAAGGTCACATCGTACTTCACACCGTATTTCTCTTCGAACTTAGCCAAGTTCTCTGCGATATGCTGACGGAACAATGGCAGGTGGTCATGACTTACCGTGAAATGCAGATAAACAGTCGGCTTCTCACCTTCGCCCTTGCAATACTGTGCACCTTCTACCAAGTGCTCCAACGCCGGCGTACGCGCACCGTCGCGGTATTTATGGAAGAGCAGCAAGCCCTTCGGCAGATCACCGTATTGCATGTCTTGCAACAGGTAACGCACCGCGTCTTGACCTTCTTTCCCTGCTAACTGAGGACCGAAAGCGAACTTATCCTTGTTCGCCAGAAACTCTTGAATAAACGGCGTCTCAATACCATCTTCCAAGTACTGGAACAGATTCTTGAACATACGGCTGGCAGCACCCGAAGCCGGAACAAACTTCAAAATCTTATGTCCCTCCTTCAAATATTCTTGCCATGCAGCGATATAGGCCTCCTGCTCAGCACGCTTCGGCGCCAAGATACCCTTCTTCGTGGAAGCCGGCGCCACGATGTCTAACTCAGGAAAACCATTGCGAAAACACTCCAACTGAGCCTCCGCTTTCTCTACGGAAATGCCACGAGCAGCCAATTGCTCAAGGTCTTGTGCGGTAAATTCATTCATGGATATTATGGGTTAAAATTATATTCCGGCTGCAAAGATATAAAAAAATTTGCATATGTGCAAAAAAAAGTGTAATTTTGCACAAAATTTTAGACTTATGATTCTTATTGCCGATAGCGGAAGTACGAAAGTACACTGGTGTTTGATGACCGCGAGCGGTCAGTCTTCCGATGTCAGAACGGATGGTATCAATCCCGTTTTTCAAACCGTAGAGCAAATTCAAACCTGTCTCACGGACCAATTGTTGCCTCAACTGGCTAAGTGGCTCTGGGCAGGAACGATCACACATGTCTTCTTCTATGGCGCTGGATGCACTCCTGAGAAGAAAGTGTTGGTTGAGCAAGCTCTGTCTGCGGTCTTTAAGAAAGCCGAAGTGTTCGTCGCCTCCGATATGTTAGGTGCAGCACGAGGGTTGCTGGGCCACAAGGCTGGTGTGGCATGCATCTTAGGCACCGGTAGCGGCAGTTGTTTCTATAACGGCGAGACCATCGAATGGGGCGTTCCTTCCTTAGGATTTATCTTGGGCGACGAGGGCAGCGGAGCTGTCTTGGGCAAACGTCTGGTGGGAGACCTGCTTAAGAATCAGTTAGGCGATGACCTGAAAGAGTCCTTCTTCGCAGAATATGAGACCTCGATGGCCGATATTATCGATAAAGTCTATCGCCAACCTCTCCCTAACCGCTTCCTCGCTAAACTATCCAAGTTCTGCGCCGATCATATCGACGACCCGCGTATTCATGCACTCGTATACGACCATTTCGTGCAGTTCATCCGTCGTAATCTGGTGCAATATAAAACCGACCGGCCTATCGCTTTCGTCGGCTCCATAGCTTACTATTACAAGCCTATCCTCGAAGAAGCCATGAAAGCCGAAGGACTACCCATAGGAATCATCCTCCAAGACCCGATTGAAGGACTCAAAGCCTACCATAAGGACTCCGTACTACCTACATTGGAGTAAAGTACTGGGAATATCGTATCCCGCACCTACCTATAATATACATAGTATATTATTCCGTGATTTTGAATTTTATAGTATAAAACATGAATATTTCTACTTTTTATCTGCCGGGCAGAGTGTGCTCGACGAAAGCCATCAAAGAGATCGCACAGAAAGCGACCGAGAAGTACACGATGATCTGTCTCAAACCCGATATCGAATGGGTGTATTTGGGACAGGCACGAATGATTCAAGTGCTCGAAATGAGCGGAGCAACGATGGTCTATGCCGATCATTTCGCCAAGATCAACGAAGTGGTTACTGAAGCCCCTGTCATTGACTACCAAATCGGTGCACTACGCGACGATTTTGATTTCGGAGCCGTTCTGCTCTGGGATACGGCAAAACTCAAAGCACTTGTCGCTCAAATAGACACCGAATATGAGTTTGCAGGACTCTACGATCTTCGCCTTCGTGCGGAGAAACTCGCCCATATCCCGGAGTATCTTTACTACGAAGTAGAAACCGACACCCGTAAGTCCGGAGAGAAACTGTTTGATTACGTTGATCCGCGCAACCGTCAAGTACAGATAGAGATGGAGCAATGTGTCACGGCGCACCTCCAACGTATCGGGGCGTACTTGAAACCCGGAGCGTATAAACCACTACCGAAAGCAGAGGACTATCCAGTGACGGCAAGTGTCATCATTCCTTGTAAAAACCGTGCCCGCACGATAGCTGATGCTATCCACTCTGCGCTCGCGCAGAAAGTGCGTGCACCCTACTCCTTCAATGTCATCGTCGTCGATGATAACTCTATTGACGGCACCACGGAGATTATCAAAGAAATACAATCCTCCCTTCCTTTTAGGGAAGGGTCGGGGTTAGGCTCCTTGATTCACATAGCCCAAGACCCCACCTGGCACGCGATAGGTGGCAACTGGAATGTAGCCATACATGACCCGCGGTGCGGTAAATATGCCATTCAGTTGGACTCCGACGACACGTACTTCGACGAGACGACGGTACAGAAGTTCATCGATGCGTTTGAAAGCGGCAACTACGGCATGGTGATCGGTACGTACCAGTTGACGAATATGGCAGGCGAGATTCTTCCTCCGGGTGTCATTGACCATCGTGAATGGACCGATGACAACGGGCGCAACAATGCCCTCCGCATCAACGGTTTGGGTGCTCCGCGTGGATTCTACGTACCTCTTTTACGAACCATTAATTACCCGACCACCAAATACGGTGAGGACTACGCCGTCGGACTGCGTATCAGTCGCGACTATCCTATCGGACGTATCTACGACGTCTTGTATAACTGCCGTCGATGGGAAGACAACTCCGACGCCAACTGCGACATCGTTGCTATGAACCGCAATAACTGGTACAAAGATCGTCTGCGCACATGGGAGTTACTCGCCAGATTAAAGTAGGAATCCTCACTGCCCCGCATATTGAGTTCGAGCAGCGCGCAAACACGTTCATACTGAAGAACGTGCGCATTGGGATTGGTTTTCATTGGGATCGCTATGAAGACCAAGAATTTGCCGGCACATTGACAATCCGCAACAATGCCGATGGCACCCAAACAGCCATCAACACCATCGATCTGGAGGACTATCTATGCTCTGTCATTTCTTCAGAAATGAACGCCAATAGTCCGATGGAACTGCTCAAAGCACACGCGGTTATCAGTCGTTCATGGGCTATTCGAGCCATGCAAAAGCCCAACCACGAAGGCTTCGACGTCTGTGCCGACGACCATTGTCAGCGCTACGAAGGACTTCGCCGAATGAGCGAACGTGCCGTTGAAGCCGTGCGTGCTACTGCAGGTCAAGTGCTGCTATACAACGATGAGATATGCGACTGCCGCTATTACAAGTGTTGCGGAGGCAAAACAGAGATCTGGCATACCTGTTGGGAAGATATTGACGTACCCTATATCCAATCCGTCCAATGCGACTACTGCAAGTCCCCTTCGCCGAAAATCCTACGACTCGTGCTCAATGACTATGACCAGGAAACAAAAGATTTTCGCGATTGGAAAGTGACGTACAAAGATGAAGAACTCAACGAAATCATTCGCACCAAGTCCGGTATTGACTTCGGAGAAATCATCGACCTCATTCCTCTGCATCGCGGAGCCTCCGGTCGTATTGATCAATTAAGAATCGTAGGCACCAAGCACACCGAAGTCATCGGTAAAGAACTCCAAATCCGCTATTGGTTAAGCCGCTCCTGTCTCTATAGTTCGTGGTTCGAAGTAGCCCACGAAAATGGTGTTTGGACACTCTCCGGACATGGTTGGGGACATGGCGCAGGACTGTGTCAGATTGGTGCAGCGGTCATGGCGACGGAAGGAAAGACATACGAAGAGATCCTGACCTACTACTACCCCGGCACCCGACTAAATGAGAAAATAAGAAAATAAGAAAATAAGAAAATAAGAAAATGAGAAAATGGTAAATGACTTAGCGCTCCAGCGAAATAAATACAAACACCTCTCCGACGCCGAATGGCATTGGTTTCTCCAACAAATCGAAGGGAGAGAACGGACAGCGGACAAACTGCCCACTTTTGCTTCTATCCCCGATTGGTGGTATCCGGTACGCCTGTCTTGTGAACAGTGCTCCTCGGAACTCACCGCGCGCTATAAAGCTTCCCTGCTTTCTCCCCTCGCCTTGGGAGAGGGGAAGGAGGAGAGGTTTCTTGACCTCACCGGAGGCTATGGTGTGGACACCTATTTCCTAAGTGAACAATTCACCCATACTGACTACGTTGAGCAGAACGAAGAGTTATGTCGTATCGCCGCGCACAACTTCGCACTTAGTCAAAAGTCGAAAGTCGAAAGACAAAAGCTCTCTATTGCCATCCACAACACCACCGCCGAGGATTTCCTTCTCTCCTCCCCCTGTGGGGAGGCCGGGTGGGGTTTAATTTTCCTCGACCCCGCACGTCGCGATTCGCATGGTTCAAAGGTCTTTCGCCTCGAAGACTGCACACCCAATGTGGTAGAATTATTACCTACCCTGCTTGCGCACAGTAAACGCTTGCTGATCAAGTTATCCCCCATGTTGGATTTAACACAAGCCGTTACGAGTCTCTCGCAAGTAAATTGGGACATTCATATTGTCGCCATAAAAAACGAGGTCAAGGAAGTATTGTTACTAAGTGGAGGCACTGGCCAAATAACCACAATTAATCTCGCTCAAAAAGACCAAGCTTTCGTCTTCACTCGCGAAGAAGAACAGCATTGTGGCTTGGAGATTAGAGATGGGAAATTGGCGAATTATCTCTACGAGCCTAACGCTGCGATTCTCAAAGCAGGTGCGTATAAGTTAGTCGCTCAACGTTTCGGACTTCACAAACTCGACGTGAACACCCATTTATACACATCCCGCCAATTCATAGAAAACTTCCCCGGTCGTGTTTGGTGCATTACGGAAAAGCAAAACCTCAAGCAAGCCAATGTGTTAACGCGTAACTATCCGTTGACACCTGAACAACTCAAGAAAAAACTGCACCTCCGTGATGGAGGCACAGCTTTTGTGATAGGTTGTCGAGTTGCAGGCAAACCTACTCTTCTGTACGCAGAGCGTGTTTATTCAATGTCTATGTAGCGCACACTACTACCGTTCACGCATTTCCATTTACCGTTGGTCATACTAACATCATCGCCGTATACGCCGCTGCATTTATAGCCGTTGCGGTCCACGCCGTACTGCTTGCTACCCTGTTGTACAATCCAGTATTCGTTGGAACATATCCACGGACTGACATCCGAATAGAAAGACATCTTTTCTCCGTTGCAACGATAGACATACCAAAGATTACTGCCTTTCTTGCATGCTACGTAGTTAAACGGATAATAGAGTATCTCTTCTCCATAAACCCCGCCTACTTTTTGTCCGTTTTCATCAAATAAATACCACGTACTGCCTTGCTTTACTTTGTAACATCCGTTATAAAGCAACCCTACCTGATCACCGTACAAAACAGTACTACTTCCGTTTTTTACATACACTTTCCCATTGATCAGGCGCACATAACAACCATTCCAGAGGTCCTGATAATCCTCCTCTGCCCACATGATTTTGCGCGTGTATGTCTCAGTACTCGTTCCTTCAAACCACACATCGTAGTTACTATTGTACACATATTGCGCATTCATCGTCATACTCGCCATCAAGGCCACAACCAAAATCAGTACATTTCGTTTCATAAGGCAATGAATTTTATGAATTCAACATAGTTTGATAGAAAAAATACAAATATCATGCCAGATTTTCCTGAAATACTTGCATATATCAAAAAAATTCTGTACTTTTGCACCGCAAAAGTTTTGAGCAATGAAAATATCAGAAATCAGACAAGTAATCGGTGAGCAGTTACAAGGAGCAGTGAATGACGATTTAGATATCCGCTATCTACTGACGGATAGTAGACAACTGGATGAAAAGCACGCAGATCAAACCCTGTTTTTTGCCATCAAGACCGACAAGAACGACGGTGCAAACTATATTCCGGAATTGAAAGCAAAGGGTGTCAAAGCCTTCGTTGTCGGGGATGCCTTGCAAGCCTTGCAGGACCTTGCTGCGTATGTCCGTTCTCAGTTCAATGGCACAGTAATTGGTATCACCGGTTCAAACGGAAAAACGGTAGTCAAGGAATGGTTGTATCAATTGCTCAAAGACGACTACACCATTGTGCGTAGCCCCAAGTCCTATAACTCGCAGATTGGTGTTCCTCTCTCTGTTTGGCAGTTAGCCAACGCAAAACCACAAATCGCCATCTTCGAGGCCGGCATCTCTAAGCCCGGTGAGATGGAAAAACTGGAGCGAATCATTCGTCCGACCATCGGTGTGATCACCTATATCGGTCATGAGCATGACGAGAACTTCGATTCATTGGACCAAAAGCGCGAAGAGAAGATGAAACTATTCGCGCACACCGATATAGTGATCGAAGATGCTACGCACCAAAACGTCCGCACTTGTGCAGCCGTAATGCGGGCACTCGGGTACGACGAAGAGATCATCACCGAACGTATCCTCCATCAGACACACGAAACGGTGATGGAAGTGAACTTGACAGCCTTGGTAGACAACGTGCGTTATTTCCGCAACCTGTTGAAACCCAAGACCAAACTGACTTGCATGGTGAAAGCATTTGCGTACGGTGCAGGTAGTGTGGAAGTGAGCAAGGCCTTGCAGCAAAGCGGTTTGGTTGACTATCTGGCAGTAGCAGTTGCAGATGAAGGAGTGGAACTCCGTCGCGCAGGCATCACTTTACCGATTATCATCATGGATCCGGAGGTGGCCGCAATGGACATCATTTTGGAGAATAATCTCGAGCCGAATGTCTATTCGCATCAGTCGCTGAAGACTGTCATCGCCGCTGCAGAAGCGAAAGGTCTGGAGAACTACCCGATTCATATCAAGATAGACAGCGGCATGCATCGTCTGGGTTTCTATCAGGAGGACATGCCCTGGCTTATCGCACATCTGAAAGCCCACAAAGCCGTTCGTGTTCAGTCCGTCTTCTCACACCTGGCCGGTAGTGATGAAGCGCAGTTTGATGCGTTCACCAAGGAGCAGATTCACTATTTCGATGCATGCGCCGAGACGCTCAAGAAAGGACTCAACACCCCCATACTGAAGCATATCTGCAACTCAGCGGGCATTGAGCGGTTCACGAAATACCAATTCGACATGTGCCGTTTGGGTATCGGAATGTACGGATTCTCTTTCAATGGCGCTCAACTGCGAAATGTTTGCACATTAAAGACCACCATCCTCTCCGTCAAAACCGTCAAAGCCGGTGAGACCATCGGTTATGGTCGTCATACCCGCTTAGAGGAAGACCGCGTGATAGCCGTCATTCCTATCGGCTATGCCGATGGTTTCGATCGTCGATTCTCCAACTATGGAGGAGAAGTCCTGGTGCGTGGCAAACGCTGTCCGGTGGTAGGAAATGTATGCATGGACCAAGCCATGATCGATGTAACCGAAGCAGATGCCCGTCCGGGAGATATCGCAGAAGTATTCGGCGATAAGATGCCGCTGCAAGAACTGGCCGATAAACTCGGCACGATCACCTACGAAATTTTAACCTCTGTCAGCCGCCGTGTCCAACGTATCTATTTCTACGAATAGTCTGACTATAGGCTACTGGATAGCATCCGGCACCGAATATCCCGTTCAGACCGATTTGAATTTCTCGCTCCACACAGGCGAGATGGTGTGTATGCTTGGTCCGAACGGATGCGGTAAGAGTACTTTATTACACACTTTAGCGGGCTTGCAACCTGCCCTTTCGGGCGAATATAAAATTCAAAATTCAGATAGACCGGAGAAAAGTGTGGCTTTGGTATTAACCGAACGCCTTTCGATGGATAACACGACGGTGCATGATGTAGTCGCCATGGGTCGCTATCCCTACACCTCTTTCTTAGGCGGTTTATCCAAACAAGATGAAGAAATCATTGCAGCGTCCTTACAAGCCGTAGGCTTTGATCTGGTTGCCCTGAATAGTACGCTTTCTCCTTTCAATGCCCATTCTGACGGCGAGAAACAGCGCATCCTAATTGCCAAAGCCCTGGCACAACAGACGCCAATCATTTTATTGGATGAACCCACGGCACACCTGGACCTTCCGCATAGAATACTTATTCTTAGATTGCTTCGTCAGTTGGCGCACGAGCAAGGAAAGACCGTGCTAATTTCCACGCATGAACTCGATTTAGCTTTGGCGCTGAGCGATCGTATCTTACTGATGTCTCCCGCAGGAAGAGGTATTCAACTGGATACACCGGAGGCATTAAAAAAGGCAGACGCTTTCACGTCCGCCTTTGGAATGGATATCTTTAGCCCGTTAGGGTAACGAGGTCGTCGGGTTGCCTTGGAATGCCGCACTTTCAATGGATGTCACCGTACTCGGAATCGTGATCTGATCCAGTTTGCAGTTTTGGAACGCACGTTGGTAAATGGTAGTTATCGTAGTCATCCAATCGTTCTATTTTATATGTCAACAGATCGAACAGGTTGTTGCCGCGAAAGTGAGTAAGCATGCCAAGAGAGCAAGCAAGGAAAGAGTAAATCTTTTCATAATGAGGATTCTTTTGATAATTTTGCGCACTTTTGCGCTACTAAAGTACAAAAAAGATTTCATATACACAAATATTTGACGATTTTTTCCGATTTATTTGCATATATGCAAAAAAAGACGTACCTTTGCGCGCTATTTTGCCTTAATAGGCGCTAAATCATGGATTACCAATATATCAATAGGATTGATTCTCCGGCGGACCTGAAGAAACTGAAAGTGGAGGAATTGCCGGCTGTTTGTGCGGAGTTGCGCCAGTTCATCATCGATGCGCTGAGTAAGAATCCGGGTCATCTGGGTTCCTCGCTTGGTACTATCGAGTTGACCGTGGCGCTGCATTATGTTTTCGACACCCCGAAAGACAAACTGGTTTGGGATGTGGGTCATCAGGCATATGCCCATAAGATTCTCACCGGTCGTCGAGATCGTTTTCATACCAATCGGCAGTTCAAAGGTCTGTCGCCTTTCACCAATCCGAACGAGAGCGAGTACGATGCCTTCATTGCAGGCCATGCCAGCAACTCGATTTCAGCGGCTTTGGGAATGAACATCGGTGGAGAACGAAATGTGGTAGCCATCATCGGAGACGGAGCCATGACAGGGGGATTGGCCTTCGAAGGACTGAACAATACCTCCATGGACAAAAACAACCTTCTGATCGTCCTAAACGACAACCACATGGCGATCGACCCCCTCAAGGGAGGTTTCACGCAATATCTGGTGGACCTGACTACCAGTGCCACTTATAATAAATGGCGTTGGAGACTCTATCAGTTGGCGGCGAAGATGCACCTGGTGAACGAAGAGAAACGCCGCGCACTACTGCGTCGAAACAACAACTGGAAAGCTACGCTCTCCAAACAGACGAATAATATCTTCACGGGTCTGAACATTCGTTACTTCGGTCCTACCGACGGACATGACGTAGAGAGTCTGGTGCGTATTTTGAGTGAGATCAAGAACCACCGCGGTCCCAAAGTGCTGCATATCATCACCAAGAAAGGCAAAGGCTATGCCCCCGCAGAAAACGACCAAACAGCTTGGCATGCACCGGGAGAATTCAATGTAGAGTCAGGCGTCCGCAATCAAGACTCCGGACAAAACACAACGCCTCTTTGGCAAGAGGTGTTTGGAGAAACACTGCTGGAATTAGCCAAGGGCAACGAGAAGATTGTAGGTATCACCCCGGCTATGCCTTCCGGGTGCTCGATGAGTATCATGCAAAAAGAGATGCCGGATCGTGTCTTTGATGTCGGTATCGCTGAAGGACATGCTGTCACCTTCAGTGCCGGTTTGGCGAAAGCAGGTATGCTGCCTTACTGCAATATCTACTCCACTTTCCTCCAACGTGCCTACGATAATATCGTACATGACGTGGCGCTGCAGAACCTACACGTTGTGCTATGCATTGACCGCGCCGGTATAGTTGGTAATGACGGAGCTACTCATCATGGTTTGTTGGATCTGTCTTACTTACGTCCGATACCTAACATGCAGATTTGTGCGCCGCGTACAGCCGAAGACTTGCAAGAGATGATGAAAATGGCGGAGACGCTGGACGGACCGGTGGCGATAAGGTATCCGAGAGGAAGAACAAACCTCTCCCCAACCCTCCCCTTGAGGGAGGAAGTAAGGTACGGCAAGGGCGTTAAGTTGCGAGACGGAGAAGACATTGCCGTACTGACCATCGGCGCTATCGGAAACACCATGAGCGAAGCGATCTCCTCCCTTGAGGGGAGGTCGGGAGGGGTTTCCTATGCTCACTACGATATGCGGTGGCTCAAGCCTCTGGACGAAGAGATCCTGCACGAAGTGGGAAAGAAATACAAGGCCATTGTGACGGCAGAAGACGGCATGGTTGCCGGAGGTTTGGGAAGCGCAGTACTGGAGTGGATGGCCGATCACGGCTACACGCCGCGCGTCATCCGACTGGGCGTCAACGACCAGTTTGTGGAACACGGGTCCACTAAAGAATTGTATCATTTATTAAAACTCGATAAAGAAGGGTTATGCGAATCGTTATTGCAGGTGCCGGTGAAGTAGGCACACACTTAGCTAAGCTGCTGAGTCGCGAAGACATGGAGATCAGTCTCTTGGACGAACATCAAGATCGGCTTGGAGACCTGAGTGCCAACTATGACATACTGACCAAAGTGGGCAACCCTACGTCTATTCATGACTTGCGTGAAATAGGCGTGAAGGATTGTGACCTATTTATCTCCGTTACTCCACATGAGACGGAGAACATGACCGCCTGTCTGATAGCTAACTCCCTGGGAGCGAAGCGCACCTTGGCGCGTATCGATAACTACGAATACCTGTTGCCGGAGAATAAGAAGTTCTTTGAGAACATGGGTCTGACCCACCTGATCTATCCGGAGGTATTGGCTGCGAACGAGATTGAAGAGAGTCTTCGCACCAACTGGATGCGCTATCACTTGCACCTCGCTCATGGCGCACTGGAGCTCTGTGTGGTGAAGGTGCGTAAGTCTGCGAAAGTGCTGGATAAGCCCTTCTCTTCCGGCATCTATAACCACGGCAAATACCGCATCGTAGCCATCAAACGTGACCAGCAGACCATCATACCCCGAGGACAAGATGGCGTACAAGAAGGCGACATAGTCTATTGTATATGCCCCAAAGAAAACATGGAGTTCATGCGCGAAGAACTCGGTAAGTCCAAACGCGAGATCAAGAACGTCATCTTCTTCGGCGGCGGCCGCATTGCCCGCAAAGCCGCAACCGAGCTTGTGGAGGAGATGAATATCAAGATCATCGAGAAAGACCGGGACTTATGTAATATCCTGAGCGACAAAGTGCCGAACGCGCTGATCATCAACGCCGACGGCTCGGATATGGATGTGCTCAAGGAAGAGGGTATTCAGGATGCAGACGCTTTCGTAGCCGTAACCGACAGCAGCGAAGCGAACATCTTTGCCTGCCTTGCCGCACAGCGTTTCGGCGTACGCAAGACCATCGCCGAGGTGGAGAACCTCGACTACATCCCCATGGCGGAAGGATTGGATATCGGTACCGTGCTCAACAAGAAGACCATCGCTGCGTCCTACATCTACCAAATGCTACTGGATGCTTCGGTGCGCGGCGTGCATAATCTCACCAGTGCCGATGCCGAAATCGTCGAGTTCTACGTCAAAGAGAATAGTCTCATCACTCGGCATAAAGTGAAAGAGATGAATCTGCCTAAAGAGGCGAACATCGGCGGTATCGTGCGCGCGGGTGAAGGAGTGCTTGTGAATGGCGATACCCAGATTATCGCCGGCGACCTCGTCGTCGTCTTCTGCAAGAGCCACGTGATACGTACATTAGAGCGATACTTCAAATGACAAGGATGTTTAACTGGCGGCTGGTCTTTAAGACCATGGGTGTACTGACTACCCTCGAGGCATTATTCATGTTAGTGCCCACTTTCGCTGCGTTCTGGTACAACGAGCCGGACTTAGGCGCATGGGTGGTGTCGAGCGCCATCACATGGCTCAGCAGCTGGTGGATGCTGCTTGCCGGCCGTAACGCAGAGCGGCGTGTGGGCGAACGCGAAGGATACGTCATTGTGGCGACCGTATGGGTGGTCTATTCGCTCTTCGGCATGCTTCCTTTCTGGCTCAGCGGCGCGCTGCCGGAGCTGACGGATGCATGGTTTGAGACCATGGCGGGCTTCACCACCACCGGCGCTACCGTCATCCGCGACGTGACCGTCATGACCCACTCGATATTACTATGGAGGTCGTTGATGCAATGGCTCGGAGGTATGGGTATCATCGTCCTCTCCGTCGCCATCCTGCCG